>Ga0310786_10000189_pt1 | contig 105542 bp, 66 predicted proteins | sample AusTroGonzalo_MG_FD_203881 | JGI IMG/M metagenome (GOLD analysis project Ga0310786, IMG submission 203881) | Bovine rumen microbial communities from tropical cattle in Woodstock, Queensland, Australia - Gonzalo_03 (v2) (version 2) | ecosystem: Host-associated > Mammals > Digestive system >... | reverse complement strand
TTTGCAGGAACAGGGCCAAACCGGAAATCAGGGTAGCCGATTTCAGAAAACTTGGGTTTCACCACAATGGTTCCTGAGCTGTCAATCAATCCTATCTTCTCATGCCGTCCTGTCCAATCGTGTATGAGGTATAGCGACTGCGCCCGCAAAGCATTGGAGAACAGGATGCCCAAACAGAGCAGCAAAATCATTGGGTATATCTTCTTTATCATATCTTGACGTTTCTGTTTTGTGCCGCGAAAATACAATAATTTCAAAATCGCCCAACTGGTATGGTATTTTTTATATTTTTGCCGTGAAATTTATAATCAGATAACAATGGCAACAATAACTTTAAAATATGATGGAAGAAGCAGCGTGATGCGCTCACTCATTTCAGCCATGATTGAAAATGGAGCAGTACAGGAATCTGCCCCTAAAAAGGTAGTGTCCGGATATGATCTTACTCTTGCCGCCCTTGAAGAAATCGAGAACAAAGGGGGCGTAGTTTGCGAATCATTTGAAGAGTATAAAAAAAAAGTACAAGAACAAGTGTAATTGTCTTTTCATCTCAATATAAAAAAGACCTTGCTCTTGCCATAAAACGAAAACTGCCTATAAACGAATTAGATAACATAATCAAACTTCTTGCAGAAGATAAAATGCTCCCCATTAATTATTACGACCATCCACTTTCTGGTCAGTTAAAAGGTTGCAGAGAATGCCACATACGACCAAATTGGCTTTTGATATATCGCAAAAGCGCTGACAATGGTGTTGAACTACTTTCCCTAATTCGTACCGGTACTCATACTGATTTGTTTGGCAGAAATCGAAGATAACTAAACTATGCAATCTTTTCAAAGATATATACTTTTTACCATTATTTCCCTATGGTTTTCTTCCCTCTCCGCACAGAAGACCACCATTCTTTATGCCCCGGACGACGACGGCAAAGTCTATACCTCACTTGACGAAGCGTTGCAGTCGGAAAAACCAGTATATCGGTTGAAAATCAAGAAGTTGGCAAACAAAGATTCGTTGCCTGAGGAGCTGTTCCAACTGACGGAATTGCGGGAGCTCACCGTGAAGGGTTGCAAGCTGAATCTGCTGAATCAGCACATCGGACAACTCGTTCATTTGCAATATCTTAACCTTGACCACAACAAACTTTTGCGATTGCCTGAAACACTCGGCAATCTCACGGACTTGCGCACGCTCGTAATTTCCCGCAACATGATTGAAACGCTGCCCGAGAGCATCGGCAATCTGCATCAGCTTGCCACCATCGATGCGTGGGGCAACCCGCTTTTCGTACTCCCCCACTCCATTACCAACATCAGCAAAACATTGCAGGTCTTGGACTTACGCCAAATCCCGCTCACCAAATGGGAATACGAAGCGATGGAGCAACTACTGCCCGACACCGACATCAAATTCACGGACATCTGCGAGTGCGAAAATCGCCGCGACCATGATTAAAAAAATCGTATCTTTGCCGCTCGAAATTTCAAATGAAAAACATCATTCAATAAAATAAACAAACATTATGGCATTCAATTTAAGAAACAGAAGCTTCCTGAAACTGTTGGACTTCACTCCGACGGAAATCCAATTCATGCTTGACCTGGCTCGCGATCTGAAACGCGCCAAATACGCTGGTACCGAGCAACCTCGTCTGAAAGGCAAAAACATCGCCCTGATTTTCGAGAAAACCTCTACCCGTACCCGCTGCGCTTTTGAGGTGGCCGCTTACGACCAAGGTGCACACGTCACCTACCTCGGCCCCACCGGTTCTCAAATCGGCGTGAAGGAGTCTATGGAAGACACCGCCCGCGTGCTCGGACGTATGTTCGACGGCATCGAATACCGTGGTTTCGCTCAGGCTACTGTCGAGAAACTGGCTCAATACGCTGGTGTTCCCGTATGGAACGGTCTGACCAATGAATTCCACCCCACTCAGGTGCTCGCCGACTTCCTCACTATGAGCGAACACGTTGATAAACCCCTGAACCAAGTGACCTACGCTTACCTCGGCGATGCCCGTTTCAACATGGGTAACTCTCTGATGGTCGGCGGTGCCAAGATGGGCATGGATGTCCGCATCGTGGCTCCCAAGGCTCTCCAACCCGACAAAGCTTTGGTGAAACAATGCCAGGAAATCGCTAAGCAAACTGGCGCGAAAGTAACTGTCACTGACGACGTTAAGAAGGGCGTCAAAGGTTGTGACTTCCTCTACACCGACGTTTGGGTCTCTATGGGCGAACCCGTCGAAGTGTGGGCTGAGCGTATCAAACTGCTCAAACCTTACCAGGTGAACAAGGAGACGATGGCCCTCACCGGCAATCCGAAATGCAAGTTCATGCACTGTTTGCCCGCTTACCACAACCTCGAAACGCAGGTGGGTCGCGACGTGAACAAACAGTTCGGTCTCGACGGCATCGAAGTGACCGAGGACGTTTTCGAATCCGAGAACTCCATCGTGTTCGACGAAGCCGAAAACCGTATGCACACCATCAAGGCTGTCATGGTTGCCACTTTGGGTGACTAATTTCAGTTGGCTTTATGAATCAAAAGAGCGGTTACAGTTATTGTGACCGCTCTTTTTTAGGCTTACAAGCTTAGAAGTTTACAAGCTTACAGGCTTAAGCTCCTAAGCCATTAAGCTACTAAGCTATTAAGAAAAAATCAGAACAATGAACAATATCACCCATATAGCCTTCGACATGGGCGGCGTGGTGCTCCATATTGACCACGAGCAGGCCGTCTCCAGATTCGAGGAAATCGGAGTAGCGGACGCACGGAAGTACCTTAACCCATACCATCAGCAAGGACTTTTCGGTCAGCTGGAAGGGGGACAGATTTCGGCGGAGACGTTTGTCACCGAGTTGATCCGCCTCATCGGCAAGCCGCTCACCCACGAGCAGTGCCTCTACGCGTGGCTCGGTTACCTCAAAGGCATCCCGCAAAGCCATTTCGACGCGCTCAAACGTCTGCGCCAGGAAGGATACCGCATCTGTCTGCTCTCCAACACCAACCCCTTCTTCTTCGAATGGGCGGAAAGCGAGGCGTTTGACGGACAAGGAAACTCCATCAGCAGCTACTTCGACAGCATCTATGTCAGTTTCCAATGCAAATTGCTGAAACCCTCGCGGGAAATCTACGAGCACGTGCTGCGTAACGAGGGCATCCGTCCCGAACAACTGCTCTTCATCGACGACAGCGAACGCAACACCGAAGCGGCCGCCGCATTAGGCATACAGACGCTGCATGTGGTAACGAATGAGGATTGGACGGGGATATTGACGGAACAATTAAATGCGACATTGTAGAGACGCGATTAATCGCGTCTCTACAGTTTCCCCACCAAATACTGCGCCGTATAGGATTTTTCACACTTCATCAAGTCTTCCGGGGTGCCTTCGAACACGACGTAACCACCAGCATCACCGCCTTCGGGACCAAGGTCGATGATCCAGTCGGCACACTTGATGAGCTCGGTGTTATGCTCAATCACCAACACTGTATTGCCATGCTCTATTAAGCGGTTGAAGGCGTCGTAAAGTTTGTGGATGTCGTGGAAGTGCAAACCCGTGGTAGGCTCGTCGAAGATGAAGAGCTTGTGCTGCTTGTCGTCGTCCTGCGCCAGGAAGTTGGCCAGCTTCACACGCTGCGCCTCACCGCCAGAGAGCGTGGAGGAGGACTGACCCAGCACCAAATACTCCAACCCCACATCCTGCAAGGGTTGCAAACGGCGCAAAATATTGGCTGTTATATCATTGGGCGTCAAACTCTTGAAGAATTCCAACGCCTCGTTCACTGTCATATTCAGAATGTCGTTGATGTCTTTGCCCGACACTTTGATATCCAGCGCGTCGTCGCGGAAACGCTTGCCCTGACACGACGGACAGATCATCTCCACATCGGCCATAAACTGCATGTTGATATGAATGATGCCCTCTCCCTCGCACTCCTCGCAGCGGCCGCCTGCCACGTTAAAGGAGAAGAAGCCCGCTTTATAATTGCGCTGCTTCGACAACGGCTGCGCAGCGTACAACTCGCGGATGAAGTCGAAAATCTTGAGGTAAGTGGCTGGATTAGAACGCGAAGAACGTCCAATGGCGTCCTGATCGACCATCACCACACCGTTCACCTTGTTCATATCGCCGGTAATACCGCTGCAACGGCCCGCCTTCTGGACATTACCCTCTCCCAACAACTTCGCCACACCGGGATAGACAATGTCGGTCACCAGTGAACTCTTTCCCGAGCCGCTCACACCGGTAATCACCGTAAAGCACTCCAACGGAATCTTCACGTCGATATTCTTCAGGTTGTGCTCTTTCGCACCGTGCACCTCGATATAGTTGCGCCATTTGCGACGGTATTTCGGCAACGGAATGCGCATTACGTTCTTCCCTTCGGCATCCGGTTCCATACCTCGCAAATAGCTGGCGGTCAAGTTCTTCTTTTGCTGCAACAACTTATCGAAAGTGCCAGAGAAGACCACCTCGCCGCCAAACTGACCGGCATTGGGACCGATGTCCACAATGTAGTCGGCGGCCTTGATGATGGCCTCGTCGTGTTCCACCACAATCACCGTGTTGCCGACATCGCGCAGACGTTTCAGCACGTTGATAAGATTCTGGGTGTCACGTGGATGCAGCCCGATGCTGGGTTCGTCGAGAATGTAGAGCGACCCCACGAGACTGCTGCCCAGCGATGTCGCCAAGTTGATGCGCTGCGACTCACCGCCCGAAAGCGTGGAGCAGTTGCGGTCGAGGGTAAGGTAGCCGAGTCCCACCTCGTCGAGCAGTCCAATGCGGGTGTTGATTTCCCGCATCAGGATTTTGGCAATCTCGCGTTCGTTATCATTCTGGTACTCAAAGTTTTCAAAGAATTTCTTCAACTCCGAAATCGGCATATTCTGCAGCTCTGCAATCGACTTGCCGTTCACCTTCACATACTGCGCGTCCTTGCGCAGACGGGTACCGTGGCATTCGGGGCAAAGCTCGCGTCCGCGATAGCGCGCCTGCATCACACGGAACTGTATCTTATAGGTGTTGGCCGCCACGAAGTCGAAAAACTGGGTGATGCCGTGTACGTCGTGCTTCACGTCACCGTACCAGAGCAGGTTGTACTCCTCTTCGGTGAGGTCGTCGATGGCGCGATAGACCGGGAAATCGAGTTTGGAGGCGAAACGGATGAAATGGCGTTTCCACTCGCCCATCACCTCCCCGTGCCAGCAGGCCACTGCGTCTTCCGCCACCGACAACGAGCGGTCGGGGAAGACCAGATCGGGGTTCACGCCCTCGATCATGCCTGTACCTGAGCACGTTGGGCACGCGCCGTAAGGGTTGTTGAAGCTGAACATATTCACCGACGGTTCCTCAAAGGTCATCCCGTCGGCTTCGAAAAAGTTGCTGAACGACCGCTGGGTGATCTCCTCCCCCTCGCGTTGCACCACGCAGGTGCCCTTGCCTTCCGAAAAAGCCACATTCACCGCATCAGTCACGCGAACCTGCTGTGCGTCAGTATTTTCCGACTTGAAGCGGTCCACCATAATGAACAGCTGCGACTGTTCCAACGACTTTTTCGTATCTATAACTTCGTCAATATCAACTAATTTCTTGTCGTACACCACCCTGTTGAAACCCTGTTGGCGAAGAATCAGCAGCTGGTCGTGGAGAGAGCGGCCTTCGGGGATGACGACTGGAGAGAGCACGTAAATCTTTTCGCCATCCGGAGTCTCCTGAATATAACGCAGCACATCGCGCACATCCTGGCGCTTCACCTCCTGACCGCTGACGGGCGAGTAGGTGTGGCCGATGCGGGCGAACAACAGCTTGAGATATTCGTAGATTTCAGTCACGGTGCCGACCGTGGAGCGCGGATTCTTGGAGAGAATCTGCTGCTCGATGGCGATGGCCGGCGGAATGCCCGTAATGCTCTTCACATCGGGCTTGCGCATGCGCCCCATGAACTGGCGGGCGTAAGAGCTGAGGCTCTCCACATAGCGCCGCTGTCCTTCGGCATAAAGCGTGTCGAAGGCTAACGAGGACTTGCCAGAGCCAGACAACCCGGTGATTACCACGAACTTATTACGAGGAATATCCAGATCGATATTCTTCAGATTGTTGACTTTCGCACCGCGGATCGATATCTTTTTCTCTCTCATAATTAGGGCGGCAAAGGTACTATTTTTTTCGTATTTTTGCGCTCTCTTATTGGTTTACAGGTTTAGGGGTTTACAGGTTTAGGCTAACTATTAACGGTTTTATGGTAAAGATTACAATTGAAGACCACTGTTGGCATATCATTCTCAATGCCAATGCGAACGAGAAAAAATCGGAACAGAACTGGCAGGAAGTCAACACTTTGCTGCAGAAACAGGGTATCCCATACGAGGTACACCACGTGGCCCGTCCTGGAGAGGGGATCGCCACTGCCAAATCGCTGTGCGAGAGTGGCATACGGCACATTGTAGCCGCAGGGGGCGACGGAACGGTCAACGAGGTGGTCAACGGCATCCTTGTCTCCGGATGCGACACGAAGGAGGTCTTCTTAGCGGTGCTGCCTATGGGTCGCGGAAACGATTGGGTGCGCACCCACCACTACCCCAAAACCATCGAAGAGGTGATCCAACGATGGAAAGAGGGCCGTTTCCTGCAGCACGATGTGGGAAAAGTGACCACACAAACCCCTGACAACCAGCCAAGCAGCCGATACTTCATCAATATTGCCGGTTTCGGATTCGATGCGGATGTCATCTACGACGTCACCTACCACAAACCCCGCTTCGGAGGGTCGGCAGTCTATGTTCTCTCGCTGCTGAAGACGCTCTTCTCTCACAAACCCACCCCCGTGGAGGTCACTGCCGACGGTGATTTCCGTTTCAACGGAGAGGTCTTTATGGTGATTGCGGCCATCTGCAAATACAACGGAGGCGGCATCTGCGAAGCCAAATACGCCGTCCCTGACGACGGGCTCATCGACCTTATCGTGGTTCCGAAACTGCCTATCCTCAAGGTCATTGCGCACCTCAAGGAGATGTTCTCCGGCGACCATATCGACACCATCAAGACCATCCGGAAAACCCTCGCCACCGATATCACCATCACCTCCCCGAAACTGTTGCGCGCCGAAACGGAAGGCGAGCTGCTCACCTTCGGAAACTACCGCATCGAGGTGATCCCCAATGCCATCAATACCTTAATGTAATCCTCAATCCTTCACGCATCGCACCGAATGGGCATCGCCATCGGTGTCTGCGAAATCGTGATGCATCACGGCCTCGTAATTCGAGTGCAGCCCCCAATAATAAATATCGTTGTAGCCGTAAGAGTTATAGGTACCGGTGCAAGTCCAGTAGAACGTGACGTACCCCAATCCGCCGGAAATGCTTCCCGCCGTAGGAGCCCCCGGAAGGCTATGGAAGCCGGCGGGCAACGCGCCGAATCCGGTGGCATTGTTGGTGGTGTAATCCGGATTGCCCACCGTGCAGGGACCGAGCCCGCTCAAATCCCAACCCACCGTGGCGGCCAGCGCCTTCCCAATCTGGGTGCTGTCACCCCCGCACCAATAGTGCGTCTGACTCTGCACATAGTTGATCAGCTGCGTGCATTCGGCGTCACTCGGCACATGCCAGCCGTCTGGACACACCCCCTGCACCCCGCTCGGATTGGCATTCGAGGAGGAGGCGTTGCGCATCGTCGCCCGCCAGTTATACAACAGTCCGTAGGGGGAGATATACTCGGCCTGGTTCATCGGATAATACCAGTAGCCCGTGGTGGTGGAGTAGCCTACCCCCTCCAGAATGGGCATTCCGTCCGCATAGTGGGTCGTGCGGAGGTTTTCGCGCATCCAACACTGCTGGCCGATGAGCAGCGTGTTGTACCGGTTGCCGTCCACGTCTATCACCACAGGCGTTCCCGGACAAGATAACGCATCGCCGGCAGGATTGATGGGGATGGTGAACGTCTTCTGATCCCCATACACTGTGGCCAAATGGTTGGAGGCGTATGCCCGCACATAGTAGGTAATGTTGGAGGAAAGTCCCGACAGTTGGCTGGTGAAGGAGCCCGCCCCTTGGCCGTCAACGGTATGCCGTCCGAGCAGCGTGGGATTGGGTAGAATGTCTATGCAAACGCCCCTCACCGTGGTGCTGTCCCCACCGTCGTTGGTCACTTGCCCTCCACCAACGGCCGAAAAGTCCGTCACAATGGTCACATCGGCAGTGATTACGGCTGGAAAATTCACCTGAGTGGCTGAAAACGGCAACACATAAGTCTGCCCGTCAGCAAGTGGCTGCTCTATGCACTGGCTCTCCTCCTCATTATTATTGATGATGGCATACCCCAGATATTGCATCTGGTCGCCAAGATCAAACGGCCGGGTAACCTGGCCTCGGGTATGCGACTTGAAGGCCCCAGTTTCACGACTATCCGTCTCTGTAACTCCCACATATTCAATCAAATTGGCATTTCCGCCATTTTGGCACACCAGTTTCAGGGACGAGGTTTTCCCGTTGTGACGGACCACCAAAACGTAGATGCCTGCATGGGCAAAAGTAACCCTGAATTGGTGGATTCCAGGCTGTAAAGAGGTTTCATGAAACGTCTCCACCATCGCACGTCCGTTCATATCGGCCATTTCCAAATCCACCGTCCCGCCTTCCGCCAACATCAAGGTCACGTCGGCGGTGCCATTGAAGGGATTGGGGCTGTGAGGCGACAGCTGCAGAGAGAGTTCGGGGAGGGGCTTCACCTCCGGAATGCCGTTTTCGCCCTGCAGGGTGAGCACCGTATCGGGCCAGAAGAGATACTCCTGCCAGTTTTTGGTGATGTTGGTGACCGTCACGTAGCCAAGGTCTATAGGGTGGTTGCCACCATCGCGCCCCGTGAAGGTAAGCGTGACCGTCTGTGCGAAGCTGGTGGCTGCGAACAGCCAAGCGACACAGATCAAAAGGGTTGTTTTTTTCATGACGTTATGTTTTTTCATCTTTTTGTTAGAAATTTGTTATCCCAAAAAAGAGACTGCAAAAGTAACAAAAAAACAATACGAAACGGTGCGCACACCATCTCTAATGAAACGACCAAACCTCCTGCAATTTCGAGTTACGGGATACATCTGTGCAGAAAATCAGGTCCGGGTAGAGCGGCAGGTTGTGGCGGCGGCCTTCGGAGAGGTCGATTTGCAGCTCCTGCAGGTATAGAAAATAGACCAATTCGGTACAGTAAAATGCGATAGTGTCTTGTACGTCAAAGAGATTGTCAAACAACGGGTGGCGGGCGTAGAGCGCTAACGCATGCTCCCGAAGTTGCTGTGTGTCTTTCGGAGTGAGGGGATAACGGTAGATGCCGCCCTTCTCAGCTCGGTCGCTGCGGAAAAAGGTGCCGATGGGCTCCAACTTCACACTGTCCTCCTCCTGTTTCGAGGCGCGCTCGTTGGGTACTGCGTGCAGCACCCTCCAACCATCGTCGGTCCACACTACCATACCCACATGCGTGTAGATGCTGTTGCGGTCGAGGGTCGTCACCGCGCGACTCTCCTTGCTGATGCCCGTTCGGAACGCCAAATCGCCACTCTGCAGCTGCACCGTGTCGGGCAGAACATACTCAACGGGCGTAACTTTCTTGTGACATCCCGTAAAAATCAGGCTAATCAAGAGTAAAAAAGTAGAGACGCGATTCATCGCGTCTCTACCTATAAATCCTTGAAAAAAAGGCTTATTCATGAATTTTCCACTTGCCGTCCACCTTCACCAAGTTCAGCTTCTTGGTGTCCTCTTTCGGCTCTGAATTGAAGGCCGAGGTGACCGTTTGCTTCACTTCCACGACGGCACTGTTGCCATCGTCAGCGATCGTTTCGGAAACAACTTCAAAATTTTGGACTTTGATTTCAAAAGTATTGAACTTTTCAATCTGTTTCTGAATCTCTTCATCTGATGTGAGATCAGTGTAAGTCATAGCCTTTTCAAGATCACCGGCCTGAAGGGCTTTATAGTAACTGGTCACCACTTTTGAAGGTGAGGAGGAGTTGCAGGAGGTCATGCCGAAAACGGCGGCCACAGCCAATAGAATAACGATTAATTTTTTCATAACTTTTTTATTAAGTGAATAAATAAGGGACTTGGTTAATTGCTAATTATTTGGGAAGGAATCCAGCGTGAAAAGTGTATGGTAACAACGTTGCTACGCTCTGGAAGTGATAGACCGGGCCTTCCTGACCAGCGAGTATGACCTCGATGGGATGTCCGAACTTCTGCTCGTATTCGAAGAGCACCTGACGGCAGCTGCCGCATGGGGAGACCGGCTCTTTCAACGGTTCGTTGGGATTGATGGCGGTGATGACGATCTTGTTGAACGGCACTTCGGGGTACATAGCCGAAGCTGAGAAAGCGGCAACGCGCTCGGCACACAGCCCACATGGATAGACCGCATTCTCCTGATTGGCACCCGTCACCACCTTGCCGTTATTCATCAAGATAGCCGCACCGACCTGAAAATGAGAGTATTGTGCGTATGCTCGGGTAGCGGCAGCCTCTGCTTGATGCAACAACTCCAGCAAATCGGCAGGCAGCTCCTCGCGACTGTCATACACCCGCATTTCCGTTTCCAATGTGATTTTCCTCATGTTTACCTATTTAAAAATACAGCTGCAAAAATACACATTATTCACAAACTACCTATATTTATTGTATTTTTGCAGCCCAATTTTTCAAGGAATTATTTGACAGGTGATGTCCCAATTATACAATCCTCAAAGAACTATAAATCAAATTATTACAATATTTCTTCTGTTAATTATATTGACAGCGGGAAACTATTCGTTTGCGCAGCGAGACACCAATCACGACACCGTTTCGACGCTTTCGCCGTTCGAATTCGGACTGGGAACGGCGGAAACTGACAGCGCACGCTACGAAGTGCTCTATGCTGTTCACTCGTACGCACTAGCCACAGGCATGGACGTCTCCTACGCAGGCATCGACGCGCTGACCATCGAAGTGCCCTCCAAGGCTCATCCCATCCCACTTTCGAGAAACAACGACTTCGGCGGATTGACGCTCACCGTAAAGAACTATGGCAAAGCCAAATACCTCTTCTCCCTGACCGACACCATCTGGACCCCCATTGAGCTGGACCCAAAATCGGCCGACAATGGCGATTTTTACGAAGTGGAGGGCGCATGCGACGGATTGAATCTGGTTGTGCTGGAAGACATGCACCCATGGGTGGCGAACCGCACGGGCTACAACTACGGTGCCATGCGGAAGGACATCCTACTGGTGCGCGACGGAATCCCCCTGAACCGCCCGATAGCCCCCTACTCCACCGACTCCACCAAACTCGTTGCCAAAGCCCATATCACCGACGATGAGCAGAAAACTATCTCCGGACTCACCTTAATTCGAGACACCTCCTCCACCGCAAAGACTTACTGCTTCTACATCGACGGCATCAACAACCTGAAGATCAAAAGAGTAAACATCTACACGCTTGACACCAAGAACATGTATGCGGACAACGCCATACACATTGTCAACTGCACCAACGTTACCTTCGAAGATGTGCTCATCGAGGGAACCTACTCGCGCACAAACAATTACGGATACGGCATCCTGATGAACAATGTCTGGAACAGCACTTTCCTGCGGCTCGTCGCACACGCCAACTGGGGTATTTTCGGCACTAACAACCTCAGCAACACCACGTTGCGAAACTGCGACATCAACCGTTTCGACATCCACTGCTACGGACGCGACGTTTACATCTACAACTGCATGTTCACCAAACTCTACAACCAGTTCTCCTCAGTTTACGGCACACTATTGTTCGAAGGCTGCCACTTTTCCAACTTCATCCCTGTGCTCACCGAAACCTCCTACAACGCCTACACCCCCTTCGATCTGACTTTCAGAAACTGCACGTTTGACGCCTATCAACTTCGCAACTACCTGATTTCCATCGGGAAAGTGGACAAGGAACGGAATTCGCGTCCTGAGCTGGCGCAGAAATGCTGGCCCAATGTCAACATCGAAAACATGACCGTGAACGTGAAAGAGCCCCTCAGCAAGGTAATCCTGTTTTACCCGAAAGGCGAGGCCTCCACTTATGTAGATCACATCTCGAACGTAACGATCAACGGAATGAAATTCAACTACAAAGACACCGTCACCCTTACCAACTTCGTGATTGCCAACACACCCGTAACATCCAAGAAGACCATCAATTACGACATCAAAAACATGACGCTGATTCCGTCTGTCGAGCGGATGAAACGGCAGGCTGAAAAGAAGTTCTCCTACCCCGCAAGTCTGGTCATCAACCTTCGCAAAGACAAGAACAACCGGGTGAATGTCTCCAAATCGCGACTGAACTACAACGTCAACGAGAACAGCCAGTACAACATCACTTTCACCTCCTGCGAAATCGGGATGATACGCTACAACAGTAACTCCAACGGTACAAAACGGCAGTATGTCAGTTGCAAACTCTATCTCAACAACAACGACGACCTGAGCTATTATATTGACAATCAAGCCACATACAACAGTTGCACCTTCATTCCGTGCGACGACAAGATGTTCATCAACTTCTACGGAAGCAAAAACAACGTGGTCTTCAAAAACTGCAAAACCACCCGCAAAGGCCGCCTCTTCTTCTTGGGTAAAAAGGACAACTCCGAGCTGAAAAACCATTCCGTCAGGGGCGCGGCAAAAATCTGGAAGTAATTTGCCGTTGGTATAGAAATTTGTGTATATTTGCCGTCCCCCGATTTCGGGGGCGTTTTTTGTTTTAGAATACTGATTTTTAATCAATTACAAATGAAAAAAAACTTTATGATGGCGAGTGTCATGGCACTCGGTTTTGTTTTTTTAGCTTCTACAACGAGTATGGCAACCCCTGCAAAACCCAAGAAACCGAAAAAAACGACCTCCGGCGTGTCCGCGAGCAATCTTGACCAATCCGTGAAACCCACGGCAGACTTCTACCAGTACGCTTGTGGCGGCTGGATGGCAGCAAATCCGCTGGGCGACGAATACGCCCGCTATGGCAGCTTCGATGTGCTGGGCGAGAACAACCAGCAGCAGCTCAAGGACTTGGTGACGCAAATTGCGGCACAGAAGAACCTTGCCCCTGGCACCATCGAGCAGAAAATCGCGGACTTCTACAACACCGCAATGGCAACTGGCGATCTCGACCGCAACAGCGCCAACCCCATCCAACCCGAACTTAATACCATCAACAACCTGAAACGCAAAGACTTGTCTGTGCAATTGGCACAGATGCTGATGAACGGTCAAACGCCCTTCTTCGCCCTTTTCGGCAGCGCTGATCCCGATAACAGCTCCATGAACATGGCGCACATCTGGCAATCGGGACTTGGCATCGGCGACCGCGACTACTATTTAGATAAAGACCAGCAGAACATTCGTGACGAATATGTGAAGACTATGGCTAAGTTGTTAGGTATGTCTGGCTACAGCGCAATGGCCGGCTTCAAAGGATTCGAAACCGACATGGCCAAACGCGTGTTGGCTTTGGAGAGCCTGCTGGCCCGCAACGCTATCGACAAAACCATATTGCGCGATCCCTACCAGACCATCCACAAATGCACGCCCGCGGAGTTCCAGCAGATGATTCCCGCGCTGGACGTCAACGCCTACCTCAAGACCCTGAATCTGAAGGTTGACACCCTGAATGTCGCTCAACCCACCTATATCGAAGCCGTCAGCAACGTGATTGATGTCACCGATTTTGAAGTGGTGAAGGCTTACTTGGCTTGGAACGTCATCCGCAACGCCGCTCCTTACCTCAGCGACGAATTTGTGGATGCCAGCTTCGACTTCTACGGCAAGACCCTTTCCGGCCGCAAGGAGAACCGTCCGCGCTGGAAACGCGTGATTGACAACCTCGACAACTGCCTCGGCGAAGCCCTCGGTCAGATGTATGTGAAGAACTACTTCCCGGCAGAGGCCAAAGAGCGTATGGAGCAGTTGGTGAAGAACCTGCAATGGGCGCTGGGCGAGCGCATCAAGAACTCCACCTGGATGACCGACCAGACCAAGAAGAACGCTCTGGAGAAACTGGCCGCCTTCCGCGTGAAGATCGGCTATCCCGACAAATGGCGCGACTATAGCGGTTTGACCATCGGCAAGGAGAGCTATTACGCCAACGTGATGAATTCCAACCGTTTCGATATGGAATACAACCTCAGCAAGATCGGCAAACCCGTCGATCCGACTGAGTGGCAGATGACCCCGCAAACGGTGAACGCCTACTACGATCCCACCACCAACGAGATCTGCTTCCCCGCCGGTATTCTGCAACCCCCGTTCTTCGATATGAACGCTGACGATGCCGCCAACTACGGCGCCATCGGTGTGGTGATCGGCCACGAGATGACCCACGGTTTCGACGACCAGGGCCGCAACTACGACAAGAACGGCAACCTCAACGACTGGTGGACCGAGCAGGACGCTGAAACCTTCAAGGAAAAAGCGCAACTCATTGTCGACCATTTCAACAGCATCGAGGTGGCTCCCGGCGTGTATGCCAACGGTGAGTTCACCCTCGGTGAGAACATTGCCGACAACGGTGGCTTGAACGTCTCCTACACCGCCTTCCAGAAGGCTCAAAAGGAGGGTCAGATCAAGGGCGAGATGGACGGTTTCACTCCTGAGCAGCGCTTCTTCCTGGCATACGCCGCTGTATGGGCTGCCAACATCCGCGAGGCCGAGATTTTACGCCGCACCAAGAGCGACCCGCACGCCCTCGGCCGCTGGCGCGTGAACGCCACCCTGCGTCACATCGACCCCTTCTACCAAGCCTTCAACATCCAACCCACCGACCCGATGTGGATGGATCCCGAAAAACGCTCTCACATCTGGTAATTCAGCAATTCATAATCAATAATCATATAGTTCCTTGAGCAGCCCCGTAAGGGTATGTGCTCGGTAGCCAGGGGAAAAGCGAGACGCCCCCCTGGATCATTTAAAAAGAAACATATGTCAGAAAAGAAAAAACTCGCCGTCATCGCATTTGGCGGCAACGCTTTGCTGAAAAGCAAGCAAAGAGGCACCTATCAGGAGCAGATTGAAAACGTTACGGAAACCTGCCGCAACCTGATTCCTCTGATTGAAAACGGCTATAACATTGTGATCGGCCACGGCAACGGTCCGCAAGTGGGCAACGTGATGTTGCAACACAAGGCCGGCAAGGAGACCTTCCAAGTGGAGGACATGCCGCTGAACTTCTGTGTAGCCGAAACGCAAGGCTCCATCGGTGCGCTCATCGAGGAGGGCTTGCGTCACATCTTCGCTGAGAAAGGCTGGGACAAGGACACCGTGACGCTGCTCACGCACGTGCAGGTGGACGCTGAAGACCCGCTCTTCCAAAACCCGACGAAACCCGTTGGTCCGTATGTCACCCGCGAAGAGGCTGAACAGTACCACGAGGAGACCGGCGACATCTACCGCGAAGACCCGAAGGGCAACGGTTGGCGCAAAGTGGTGGCCTCCCCGAAACCCATCCGCATCCAGAACATCAAATTGGTAAAGCAGCTGGCTGAACAGGGCATCATCGTCATCACCGTTGGTGGCGGCGGCATCCCTGTGGCCATGAAAGACGGCTACTTGAAGGGCGTTCAGGCGGTCATCGACAAGGACCTTGCCTCTGCCATCACCGCCATCGAAATCGGTGCCGACGAGTTTTACATCCTCACCGACGTGCCGAAAGTCTACATCAACTTCCGCAAACCCGACGAGAAAGCATTGGACACCATCACGGTGAGCGAAGCCAAGAAATATTTGGAAGAGAAGCACTTCACCGAAGGCTCTATGGCCCCAAAGGTGCGTGCCGCCATTCAATATGTGGAGAAGAGCGGCAAGACCTGCATCATCACCGAGGCCGGCCGTCTGCAGGATCCGAACTGCGGAACAAGAATTATTGCCGACTAAAACCGACTTTGTTGGATTCGAAAATTTTTTCCCATCCAACTCACCCGGATTTGAAAATAAAAATCAAAGTAACGAATACGGATTCGAATTTTTGTTCGAATCCGTATTGTTTTTTTTATACTTTTGCAGCGGAATATTTTTAACAAATTGCAAGGTTATGAAAACTAAGTACATCGACCTGATTTCACAAACCTATGACTTCCCGCAGGAGGAGTTTAACGTGGAGGACAACAACCTGTTATTCAACGAAGTACCGTTGATGGACATCATCAAACAATACGGAACACCGTTGAAAATCACCTACCTGCCCAAGATTTCCGCCAACATCCAGAAGGCGAAACGCTGGTTCAATGTGGCTATTGCAAAGTCCGACTACAAAGGCAGTTACCACTACTGTTACTGCACCAAGAGCAACCACTTCGAGTTTGTGATGTCGGAGGTGCTGAAAAACGATGTACATATCGAAACTTCGTCCGCATTCGACATCAACCTCATCGAAACGTTGCACGAATCCGGACAGTTCGACAAGGAGAATTACATCATCTGTAACGGTTTCAAACGGCAGATCTACATCGACAACATCGTGCAACTGCTGGAAAAGGGCTTCATCAACACGATTCCCGTGTTGGACAGCAAGAAAGAGTTCGACCTGCTTGAAAAGAACATCAAGACCAAATGCAAGGTGGGCATCCGCATCGCCTCCGAGGAGGAACCGCGTTTCGAGTTCTACACCTCGCGACTCGGCATCCGCTACAACGACGTGATTCCCTTCTATCGCGACAAAATCAAAGGAAACCCCAACTACGAACTGAAAATGCTCCACTTCTTCATCAACACTGGCATTCAGGACACCGCCTACTACTGGAACGAGCTCACCAAGTGCGTGAACCTCTACTGCGACCTCAAGAAGATCTGTCCCGAACTGGACTCCCTCAACATCGGTGGCGGCTTCCCCATCAAGAACTCGCTCTCGTTCGACTACGACTACGAGTATATGGCCGAGGAGATTGTAGCGCAAATCAAGATCATCTGCGACCGTGAAGGGGTGAAAGAGCCCGACATCTTCACCGAGTTCGGCTCGTTCACCGTAGGCGAGGCTAGCGCGGTCCTCTTCTCCGTGCTGCAACAGAAGCGTCAGAACGACAGGGAGTTATGGAATATGATCGACAGCTCCTTTATGACTACCCTACCCGATACGTGGGCCATCAACCAGCAGTTCATCATCTTAGCCATCAACAACTGGGACAAAGCCTACGAGAGAGTCTTCCTCGGCGGACTCACCTGCGACAGTCACGACTACTACAACTCCGACTCGCATTTGAACGCCGTCTTCCTCCCGCAAATAGACTCTGCCAACTATCCACAAGGCGACAGTCCGGAGGACATACAATATATAGGTCTCTTTAACACCGGTGCCTATCAAGACGCGCTCGGCGGCTACGGTGGAATACAGCATTGTATGACTCCCGCGCCGAAACACATCATCATCTACCGCGACGAAGAGGGCGAATTGTGCACCAAACTGTTCGCTAAAGAGCAGAGTTACAAGTCGATGCTGAAAATTTTGGGCTATTAGCCAAACGAACCGAAAAAATTGTATTTTTGCAGCGGGTAAGTCTTATACGATCTGCTCCCTTATAACTCCCCCAGGACAGGAATGTAGCAAGGGCATTAAGGTTGTAGCGATGCGATATAAGTCGCTTACCCTTCTTTGTTTTTAGACTTGAGACTTTAGACTTGAAACCTGAAACTTGAATCCTGAAACCTGAAACTTAGGCACTATGTTGTTGAAAATATATCCAGAGAACCCGAATCCGAAGGCGGTGAACACCGTTGTGGAGTGTCTGCAGGACGGCGGCATCGTCATTTACCCGACCGACACCATCTATGGTATAGGATGCGACATCTTCAAGCAGAAGAGCATCGAGCGGATCATCTCCATCCTCGGGGAGAAGAAGAAAAAGGATGCGCTCACCTTCATCTGTCACGATTTGAGCAACCTGTCGGACTACACCAAACCGCTGGATAACAACGTGTTCAAGACGATGAAACGGGTGTTGCCCGGTCCGTTCACCTTCATTCTGGAGGCCAACAACAGCGTGCCGAAACTGCTGCAGAGCAACAAGAAGACCATCGGCGTGCGTATCCCCGACAACAACATCATCCGCGAAATCGTGCGCCAACTCGGCCACCCCATCCTCTCCACCTCCGTAAAGGACGACGACGAGGTGATTGAGTACACCACCGACCCCGAACTCATCTACGAACGCTACGGCGACCTGGTCGACATCGTCATTGACGGCGGCTACGGAGACAACACCCCCTCAACGGTGGTGGATTGCACCAGTGGCGAGATTGAGGTGGTGCGTGAAGGAAAAGGCGACATCTCTTTACTCTAGTTAGCAGTTAGTAGTTAGCAGTTGACTCCTCCGAGAATATGAATACAATATGCGCAATAGCGACTCCTGCGGGCATAGGGGCTACCGCGATGATCAGAATCTCCGGTTCTGAGGCGTTTAGCATTGCCGCCAGGTTGTTTTCCGAAAAATCCGGATTCAGCGAATGGGAGGCGAATCGCGCGAAATTCGCTACCCTATATGATTATATAGACGGGAAGCGTGCGCTCATTGATCAGGTGGTGGTGACGAAGTTCGCGGCACCTCACTCGTTCACGGGCGAAGACGTGGTGGAGATCAGCTGTCACGGATCGCTCTATATCCAACACAAAATCATCGAACAACTTATCGCCAACGGTTGCCGAATGGCGGAACCGGGCGAATTCACCCAGCGGGCGTTCCTCAACGGGAAACTGGATCTCCCTCAGGCAGAGGCCATTGCCGACCTCATCGAAGCGCAAACCGAAACCGCACACCACGCCGCTATGCAGCAGCTGCAGGGCGACCTCTCCGACAAGATGGCCGTTTTACGTGAAGGGTTGCTGAAGATGGCGTCGCTGCTGGAGCTGGAACTCGACTTCAGTGAAGAGGAGGTGGAATTCGCCGACCGCACCGCCCTACTCGACCTGCTTGCGCACATCAAAACGGAAGTGAACCAGCTGTTGCAGAGCTACAAATGGGGAACAATGCTCAAAAACGGCATCCCCGTGGCCATTGTGGGCGAGCCGAATGTAGGGAAATCGACCCTGCTGAACGCGCTGCTTCAACGGGAACGCGCCATCGTGTCCGACATTCCCGGCACCACCCGCGATACTATTGAAGACACTTTTGTGCTCAACGGCACCCTTTTCAGGTTCATCGACACGGCCGGCATCCGCGAATCCGGCGACACTATCGAGCGACTCGGCATTGAAAGAAGCCTCGATACTATCCGTCGCGCCGCCGTCATTCTGTGGATCTTCGATGCACGCAAAACGATGCAAGAAGTGGAATCGGAAATCGCCAACACAACCGGTTCAATCGAACTGGATGACAAAAAAATCATCCTCATTGGAAATAAAACCGATTTGGTTTCGGGCAAATCTGATACAACCGGAAACATCATATTCATCTCCGCCAAGAAGGGCGAAAACCTGGGATCCGTCTTAAACGAAATCGACCGATTTGTGCAAGACAACGGCATCCGCGACCTCACCTTGCTCACCTCCGAGCGGCATCAAGCGTTGCTGAACGGCATCCTCGCCTCTGCGGAACGCGCCGAAAACGGTTTGCAGCAACAACTGCCCACCGACCTCGTGGCCGAAGACATCCGCATGGCGCTGCACGATTTGGGCGAGCTCACCGGCACCATCTCTTCAGAGGACATCCTCAACAACATTTTCGGGAAATTCTGTATCGGGAAATAGGCAATATTCAGGAATATTGTGTACCTTTGCCGTTCAAATTTCAGATTATGCGTTACCAACCTTTATCAGCAGAATTTTACACGCGCAACCGCCGGAACGTGGTCGGTGAGATGGCGCAAAGCTCAGTGGCTGTGCTTGTTTCGCACGACGAATACCCGCGTTGCGGCGACACCACGCACCCCTTCCGTCAAAATTCCGACCTGTTCTACCTCTGCGGCATCGACCAAGAGGAGACCGTTCTGATGATGGCCCCTTGGCACCCCAATCCGGCCTACCGCGAGGTGCTCTTCATCAAGAACCCGTCGCCCGAGAAGATCGTCTGGTTCGGACACCGCCTCTCGAAAGAGGACGCCCGCAAGCTCTCCGGCGTGCAGACGGTGATGTTCATCGAGGAGTTCGACAGTGTGCTGAACGACGTGATGGTACACTCCGAGCACGTCTACCTCCACATCCCCGAGGACCCGCGTTTCAGACAGACACTTCCGACCCGCGAAATCCGCTTCGCCGAACAGCTGAAAAAGGACTATCCGCTCCACGACTATCGTCGGCTCGCCCCGATTCTCTACCCGCTGCGCAATGTCAAGCATCCCGAGGAGTTGAAGGCGATGAAGAAGGCCTGCGAAATCACGGGAAAGATGTTCCGTCGCGCGCTAACCGCCATCCAACCAGGAAAGTACGAATACGAGATTGAGGCGGAGATGACCTACGAGGTGATCCGCAACGGCGCTACTACGCACTCCTTCGCGCCCATCATCGCTGCAGGTCCCGACACCTGCATTCTCCACTACATCAAGAACGACAAACAGATGAAAGATGGCGACCTGCTGCTGATGGACTTCGGTGCCGAATACGCCAACTACGCCGGCGACTGTTCGCGTACAGTGCCCGTGAACGGCAAGTTCACTCCGCGACAAAAGGCTGTGTATGAGGCAGTTCTCGCCATCTATAAAGAGACCATTCCGCTCTTCAAACCCGGCATGACCATCCACAAAATCAACGACTACGTCTTCAAACGCATGGACGAGGAGCTGGTGAAATTGGGCTTATACACGCAAGCAGACATCGACAAGCAAGACCCCGCAATGCCCTGTTTCAAGAAGTACTACATGCACAACACCAGCCACTTCATCGGTCTGGACGTGCATGACGTGGGACAACGCGACTGGGTCTTCCAACCCGGTAACGTGCTGAGCTGCGAACCCGGCATCTACATCGCTGAAGAGGGCATCGGCGTCCGCATCGAAACCGACGTCGTCGTCGCCGACACCCCCATCGATTTAATGGCAGACGTGCCTGTGGAGGTGGAGGAGATAGAAGCGCTCATGCGGAGTTAGCAGTTGAGGGAGATGAACTATTTTGTGTTGAAAGTTTCTTCGTGTGGTATACAGAGTGATGCTATTTCTTTTTATTTTTGCAAATCATTTGAAAATAAAAAGAAAATTATTCAACATGAAACATAGTATCGTTCAAGAAAAGAGCAGGAATTTTGCATCAAGAATCATAAAGATGTATCAATATTTGCATCAAGAGAAAAAGGAGTTTGTTATGTCAAAACAAATTATGCGTTCTGGGACTAGTATTGGAGCCAATATAAGCGAAGATTATGCGCTCAATCCAAAAATGATTTTTACTCAAAAATGTATATTGCATACAAAGAGGCTTCTGAAACTTCTTACTGGATTGATATGCTTTTTGAAAATGGATATATCACCGATCTCCAACACGATAGTATTAAGAAAGACAATTTAGAACTCTTAAAATATTGTCAGCGATAACTAAAACCCAAAAATCCCCAAAACATAACAACACTCCGGGAAAGAACTACTAACTACTAATTGCTAACTGCTAACTCCTTTAACCATCCATTATTAAGTAAGAACATGTCTATTACTGATAACATACTTCCTTGTAAGACCCTCTCCATCACCGGTATGGCTAAAAATACCGGCAAGACGGTTGCGCTCAACTATTTGTTGGAGCAGCTTCGGCTGCACGGCAAGCGAGTGGCGGTTACGAGCATCGGCATTGACGGAGAGAAAACCGACCAGGTGACGCAGACCGAGAAACCCGAAATAGAGCTGTGCGAGGGTACGGTATTCGTGACTTCCGAGTATCACTACCGCCAACGGCTGCTACTTTCAGAAATCATCGATTTGTCGGACGACAGCACCTCGTTGGGACGTCTCGTGACGGCACGTGTGCTGCAGGCGGGCAAAGTGATCCTTTCGGGACCGGCCACCACAGGCGGCGTGCGCAAAGTGCTGAACCAGATGGAACGTTACGGGGTGGACATGACCATTGTGGACGGGGCGCTCTCCCGCAAGAGCCACGCCTCCCCCACCATCACCGACGGGCTGATCCTATCCACCGGAGCGGCCATTGCTCCCGACCTCAATACCATCGTGAAGAAGACCTCCGAGTTGCACGATCTTATGAAACTGCCCGAGTATGTGACACCTCAAACCGACGAACTCCTGCAAGTGGAGAACGGCATCTTCGCACTGACGGATGAGGGCGTTGTCCCGTTGAACATTCCCTCCTCACTACTTTCAGAGAAGTACAAAACCGAGCTCTTTTCGCACGGCAACAACCTCTTTATCAGCGGTATCCTCACCGATATGATGCTGAATTTCCTGCGGATGCAGCCCGAAGTAAAGAATTCGATTGTCGTGGTCAAGGATTTCACCAAAGTGTTCGTCACCCCGATGAATCTGCGCCTCTTCACCAGCAAAGGAGGTCAGCTACGCGTACTGAAACGCCCGAACCTGTTGGCTGTGACGGTCAACCCTGTGGCCCCCAGCGGATTTACGATTCCGTCGCAAGTGCTGGTGGATGCAGTACAGAAAGTTTTCGATGTGCCGGTAGTGGATGTAGTTAACGGGTAGGGTTTTCACGCTTTGTGTCCCCAAACTGCCCCCTTCTCCATTTTTCCAAGAGCCTATAGGTACTCCAACCAAGGGCTTTCCGCTCACCGCGTTTTTGATTTTTGAAAACCCGGCCTTTGGTATCATAATAGACTGTTTTCGTCAGTTTGCCCGCCTGATAATAATGGATGCATTGAAGTCCGTTGTAATTCCTTTTCGTATAGTAATCATACACGGTATCCTTCACGCCATTTGAATATATGGTCGTCGTCTCAAGCAACCTTTGATAATTGTATACGTTTTCTTTGTACAAGGTGTTGTTTTTGTAGTATTGGACTAAACTGTCAGCCAAACAATATGCGGAATCGATTATGGTGTCGTATTTTGCATAATATTTCCAAATGGGCTGGTTAAAACCCGCGTAGGATGTGTCATAATCGATTATATCCGAAAGAAATCTGTCCGAATAGTTCAGATCTTCTTCGCCATTGACGTAAAGAAGTTGTGTTAACAATTCCCCGCTTGTAGAATAGCTTCTAACCACCCCATTTACAACACCTTGAGTGTAAGCAACCTCTCCGCGCAACTGACCGTTAGGCCAATACTCTTTGGAAACCCCATCCTCCAAACCATCTTTGTAGCTAATGGTTTGAATGAGCTTGCCTGTCTTGAAATGATAGCTGGTATCGGACAATTTGTAGCCCTTATCGTACACCGTTTTCGTCACCAAGATAGTATCTTTATCCACCACCTTAGAGAGAACGAACCAATTCCCTTGCGGCAATCCACCCTCAAGTTGGTTGTGTGCATCGTGCAGTCCAGTCACAGATTGCCCGAACAACAAGCTCGGGAAGCATGCCAAAAGAAACAGCAATCTCTTCATGGAACGAACTGCTAACTGCTAACTACTAACTAAAAACTCCATCGCCACCATCGCGGCCATTGCCTCCACCACGGGAAGCACCCGAGGGGCGACGCATAGATCGTTGCGGTCGGAACCTTGCATCACGGCAGGATTCCCCTCAAAATCTATGGTTTCCCTATCGTATCGTACGGATGGAATCGGTTTGAACGCCACGCGGAAGTTAACCTCTTGTCCGTTGGTGATGCCGGCTTGGATGCCGCCGTCGTGGTTGGTGCGGAACGAAAAGTCGGGATTCTGAAGGTCATGATACTCGCTGCCGGACATCTCCGCTGCTCTAAAACCTTCGCCGTACTCGAAACCCTTTGCCGCGTTGATGGAGAGCATCGCATAGGCCAACCGAGCCGAGAATTTGTCGTAGACCGGTTCTCCCAACCCCGCCGGCAATCCACAGATGCGGCCCTCCACGAGTGCGCCCACAGAGTCGCCCTCGCGTGCGGGTGTTGCAATGCTGAGCACCTTCGCGGTAATCTGCACTCCCCTACTCTTCAGCCACTGCTTGGCGATGTTGCCCGCCACCACCCGACAGACCGTCTGTCGCGCCGATGAACGGCCACACAGCTCGTTGTCTCTGATGCCGTATTTGCACATGTAGGTGTAGGAAGCGTGCGACGGTTTCAGTATGTAACGGTTTTTCTCCGATACCTTTACATCCTCATTCGGAATGCGGAAACAGATCGGCTCGCCCGTAGTCACCCCGTCCACAATGCCAGAGAGGAACTCCACACGATCGGTCTCCTTGCGTTTCGTGGAGAGCGCATCGCCACTAGGAGCACGCCGTTGCAAATCCGCCTGCAGATACTCCATGTCCACAAGCAATCCCGCCGGACAGCCTTCAATGCGGCCCTCCAGCGCTTCGCCATGCGTGTCGCCCCAGTCTGTGAGGCGGTATCTGTTTCCAAAAGTATCCATGATGCTGGAATTAACGGGTTAATTTCGAATCACCACCTCCGCCACGTCCACATCACTGACAAGCGGTTCCCAAACGGAGTAGATTTCGGCGGCCACAGTGCCGTCTTCCTTGGTCAACTTTTGCAGGTAAGTATTGTCGCCCACCTGCAAGAGCGAGCAGGTCAGCGTCTCGTCCAGATAGGTTTCGTGCTGCCAATGGATAACCATCTTCAAGGCACGATTCTGGGCGATGAACCGGTCGGAAGAGGTAATCATCGCAATTTTCAGGTAGCTGCGGTTGTTGACGTGCATATTGAAGTCGACGTCGGTGCGGTTGACCTTATGGACAATCTGCGTGCGCAGTTCGCCATCCTTCGGAAAACGCATCTTGCGGTGGGTTTCCACCATCATTTCCGGATCCACGGTAATCTTTTTCGCCACCACATCAGTCGGCTCCAGATGGCGCGTTTCGGCGTTCATCAGGCTCCAGCTGCTGCTGCCCGACACCACGCGCTCGCCTGTCCGGAGGTTCACGATGTAGTAGTCCGCATAAATCCGCAGCAGACTGATTTCGCTGACCCAGATGGTCACCTCGATATCGTCGCCCCAGAAGGTGTCCACCGGCGCCATGTCTGCACTCATCTCCGTAATCACCCACATCTTGTTCTCCTTCACCAAATCGAAGGCACTCAAGTGCAGGCACGCCATGTAACGCGCAAAACTCTCCTGAAAGTAGAGCAACACAGCGTGCGCACTAATGCGGTAATCCTTATAGATGTCCGCCGATGTAACATTATAACGACGCTTATACTTCATCGCCCAACTGCTAACTGCTAACTACTAACTGCTAACTATTTGAAGTATTTCGCCAGCTGTTTCTGTTTCTTCTTCAAATTCGCAATTTCAGTACCATGGGCGGCAACATCCTTTGAAAGCACGTCGATCAACTCATTGACAGCCATGAAGTAGTAACGGGAAACGCCTTCGGAGGGGTCAGACTTGTCACCATATTCCACCGCCTTGCGAAGGAACTCCGCAGCCTTCTCGTCATCATTGCCCTTCTCTTCATACATCACCCCCTTGAGGTAATAGTGCAGCATCACATCTTCCTCAATCTCAGACTTATACTCACTGTTGTAGAGCATCAGCAGCAACTCGATGGATTTGTCCATATAGTCCTGCGCGGAGGAGAGCATATCGAGATCGTAGAACACGATAGCGTTGTTCTTGTATTGAACAGCGGTACGATACGTCATATTCACGTCACCATCGCTGGAGAGCTCCTTCATCAGCGTAATCACGGTGTCGCGAGCATCGATAGCGCGGTAGTTCCACAACTCGGAATGGGCAGTGTCGATATCATCCGCCATAATCTCATAGCAGCCGGCAATCTTCAAATAGACCTCCAACATATTGTTCTTGTAGGTCTTCTCGGCAGTATCTTTATACATCACCTCGTTCATTGTCAGGCAAGTACGATAAAGATCGATAGCCTCCAACACGGAATCATTGGCCGTGTAGGCGCGAGCCAGATTGAAGACGCCCTGCAGATAGGGCAGCTTCACATCCTCTCCGGCATCGTTCAGATACATCAGTCCATTGAGCACATCATGGGAATAGACCAGCGCCTCTTCATTGGTGATGGTGCCGCTTTTGAGCATAATCTCCGCGTATTTCACCATTTCGCCAGCGTTTTCCTCATCATAATCCACAAATTTCTTGTAGTATTCCTCCAAATCGCGTGCTGTACGGTAATAATTTGCCGCATCTTGTTCCTGTTTGTAGAATTCGCCCATCACAGACTTCGCCTGCTCATAGCGATTCAAAGGACGATCGAAAGGCGCCTGCTCGTAATAAGCGACCGCCTTCTCCGTCATCTGGCGGCAGGTCTTCATATCCTGATTCTGAGCAGCGCGAACTGCTTTGCCCCAATACATCTCACCCATCGAAGGACAAGCCGATTTCGCATCGCCCATAGCAATGGCTTTCTTGTAAAATTTCTCTGCCAATTTATACTCTTTTTCAGCACGACCCATATCCTCGATTGACTTGTAAACATCGCCGATATAGTAATGGGCGCTACCCTTCATCGTGGTGTATTGCGGCATCATGGAAGCGGGAATTTGCGGCTCGAAATCCAAAATCTGCTGATAGGTCATCAACGCCTTATCGAACTGATTCTGATAGAGATGCGCATCTCCCATCTGCAAATAATTCATCAGGAAAGGAATCCACAGCGAGTCATTTTTCGGCATCGCCTGCTTGTAGAATTCGTTGGATTGCAAGTAGTAAGAAACCGACTCCTCGTACAGCTCGTTTTGATAGAGCGTTTCGGCCATCTCATTGGCAAACTCAGCTTTCTTCACCAAGAGCTGCTGCGGGTCGTTGTCGGCCTTGATGCTCAACAAACGGTCGTTGAAATCGGAGAGTTCGGAGGTAAGCGCAAACTGTTGATTGGCGGTCAGATATCCGTCAACCATACGGTTATAACGCAAATAGATGTCGATGAATGCCTTGGGATAGAGGGCGTTGACAATGTCGAAGCTGCGCACGTATTTGCGGAACGCCTCCTGGGTCTGCTCGTTGCTGCATTGCGTCATCAGACAGTTGCCCACTAACTGTGAGGCCACCTGCACGTTCTGCACAGCATGGAATTCCGGGAACTCTTTCGACAGCGAGAAGTTCAGGTCGGTGAGTTGGTTCATCACCTCCGTACGCTTCTCGTCGCTTCCCTCAACTTCGGGGGTCTTCTGCAACCAAAGCAGCGCATTCTCAGCCAGTTGGAGTTTCAGGAACAAGTTGGAAGTATCTGAAAGGTAGTTCTCTTTGGAGAGATTATAGACTTCGTCGTATATGCGATACAACGTATTATCAGGAACATATTGCAGGCCGTATGCGAGATAATCCAGCACATAAAGATTGAAACGAATCTCCTTCTGATTCTTTTCAAAACGACTCTCTTGAGCGGCATCAATAAACTTACGCTTATAATAGAGGCAGCTGTCGATGGCCTGAGAAGCCAACACGCTGTCTTCCAAGACCACATACGACAGAAAGAGGTTTTTATAGTTCCAAGCCACGTCCCCAAATGTGGTGGAATAGGGATACTGTTGGCACACTTTCTTGATGATGCCCAAGGTATTCTCCGAAATCGTCTTCAACTTGGCCGGATTATCATCCTGCAGGATATAACGGAAAGCGGAAGGTTCGAACGAGCTCTCGTATCTCGGAATACGGTTGTTGCTCTTCTCTATGGCACTCACCGAATCCGCCTTGTCATAGAAGGCATCCCGGTTTAAGTCTTGAACATAAAAGACGGCACTACTCGGAGAGAAGTGATTCTTGTAAAGCACTTCGGTATAGGTGCTGATTGGGTCTTCTTCCTCGGTAGAGAACTCCAGATCGCGCAAATCTCTGTAGAAATCAATCCATTCCAAGCTCGAACGGCTATTGTCGGTGAGGTCAACATGTTGTTTGGCCATCTCCACCGCCTTGTTCACATCGCCGGTCTGCAACATCTGCTTCACCTCGTCGAACTGCGGGTTGGTATAATCATATAAGTCGTAGATATTGATATTGTCAGCATCTTCGTAACAGTTTCTCACCACGGGATCGCGCGACAGAGAGGCATCCACCAGATTGGAGCCCAACGTGACCGCCTTATCGGGATAGGTTTTGACATCCTCGGCAAATTTATTGGAGACAGGCATCACATCCTGCTCGTAGCTGAGACGATAGAGAGCTTCAAAGGCTTTGTCGATGGCCGCACGATATTTGGAAGCCTCCACCATATAGCCTTTAACGGTGTCTTTTCCCTGGAATTGCACGGAGAACGACTCCGGAAAGCGACCTAAGTATATGTAGCCATCCAGTTGCCAGTCTTCATATACCAGATAGTCCCCTTTTTTATCGGCAGGCATATTGACCACCGCCACACCCTGTGCATTAGTGGTCACCGTTTGCCCGTAGAAGGTGTTCGTCACCCCCGCCAACGGCTTCTTCGTGTCAAAATCAAAGATTTGATAGACTTGTTTCACTTGGGAAAAAGCCGTAAAAGAAAGCGTTGAAAGTAGCAACGCAATGATAAATTTTGCTGTGTTTTTCATATCGAAACTGTTTTTATTGTACTATGATTATTTCCGAAGCTCGAAGTTCGAACCAAGATACACTTTTTTAACAACAGGGTCAGCGGCGAGCTCTTCGGCGGTGCCGGCCTTCAGCACGCTGCCTTCGAAAAGCAGGTAGGCGCGGTCGGTGATGGAGAGCGTCTCATGCACGTTGTGGTCGGTGATGACGATGCCGATGTTCCTGTCTTTCAGCTTCCGGACGATGTTTTGGATATCCTCCACGGCAATGGGATCAACGCCGGCGAAAGGTTCATCCAGCAGGATGAACTTGGGATCAGAAGCGAGACAGCGGGCGATTTCCACACGACGTCGCTCACCGCCCGAGAGGTTGTTGCCCTTGTTATGGCGCACCTTCTCGATGTTGAAATCGGCAATCAGATTCTCCAGCAACTCCTTCTGCTCGGCCTTGCTCTTGCCGCTGAATTCGAGGATAGCCTTGATGTTATCCTCAACAGTAAGTTGGCGGAAAACAGAAGCCTCCTGCGGCAGGTAGGCAATACCCATCTGCGCGCGTTTGTACATCGGTTCCTCCGAAATATCCTGGTCGTTCAGGAAAATTCGACCGGAAAAAGGCTTGATCAACCCCACAATCATATAGAACGAGGTGGTCTTGCCGGCACCATTCGGCCCGAGCAAACCCACAATCTCACCCTGAGTGAAGTTGATGGAAACCTCATTGACGACCGTGCGGTTCTTGTATTTCTTGACTAATTTGTCGGTGCGAATCGTGTATTCCATATCAGCTGTTCTCGATAACCGTCTTCAGGTATTGCATCGCCGTGCCCATGAACTTGTTGACCACTCCCTTCACCATAGGCTGGAGGAAGAACGGCACATCCATGTCGAGCTGCCCTTTCAAGGCGCTGCCAGTACCGCTCGGGGTAATGTCGAAAAACACCGCAGCCGACATGTTCGTGTCGGTCTCCACACGATAGCCCACTCGGGAACATGGGCTCTGCTCGCTCAGCGTGAGACGACAGTTGACATGGTCCTGAACAGTAAACCGGCAACCATCAGGCATTGATTCCCAATTGGTTATACCAGGAACACCCTCAACAGGACGTTCAAAAAAATGCGTCAAAACTTGATAGACTTTCTCGGGACTGGCCGAAACGGTCTCTTCGGGACTGTTAATGTGAAGCATACTTCTTATTTATTATTTGAACCTGCAAAGATACAATTTTTCGCTGTTGGCTTTTAGCTATTGGCTTTTAAAAATTTCGAGACTGCGCGATTAGATGTACGAATTACATAGACTCCAACTGGCAAATTTGAAATATTAACAACGGTGGAATTGTTTTCAATATTGTTTATAATGAGAATTATTCGACCGTATAAATCGTAAATCGAGACAGTTTCCAGCGGTTCGTCGCTTTCTATGTGGAGAATATTGGTGGCAGGGTTCGGATATACGCGCAGGGGCGTGCGCTCGTGCGATGCGATCGTGTTGTGCGCGGGAGGAACCGCGCCGCGGAAAAAGGCAACACCGCCGGCATAGTTGCCGAGGATCAGCTCCGGTTTTCCGTCGCCGGTGAGGTCGGCCACCGCAGCAGCCGCTCTCCTACCCTCGCAAAACTCCTTCGCATCACCGTTCACCGTCTCCGCCAAGTTGCCTTCCACCTTCTCAAACTGCCCGTCCAAGTTGCCGTCAATCTGCTTGTAGTAAGCCACTTCACCCAACTCGCCAGCACAGAACAGAACCGTTCCCTGTTGCGCATCCCGGTAGAAACAGGGCACGCTGTAACCGAAGTACGATTGGGTGAAATCGCGCATATCCACGCCACCTAACGAGTCTGTAATCTTCTGGAATTGAGGAATATTCGCACCCACATTGCGGTAGTAGGTCAGCAATCCGCGACGGTTGCCGATGACCAAATCCTTACGCCCGTCACCATCTAAGTCAAAGAACTGCGGCGTACTGCACTCGCCTACATCTACCTGCGTATAGTTCGTAGTGATGCTTCCTGTCCCTGTTAACAACCGCTGGTGCGGAACAAGCAAGAGCGTCCCGTCTTGCTGACCACAGAGCATATCCACAGACCCGTCGCCGTCGAAATCCCCAAAGGTAGGATGCAATGCGTTAAAGCCCCACTGCTTAAGGTTACCGAAATCGCGGGTCTGCAACGAAAACGCAGGCTGCGTAGCCGTCCCCATATTCCGATAGTAGCTCACCGACGACGAGAAAAAGGAGGTTAACCAGCCGTTCACCGTTTTCGCACTGTCGAAATGACCGTAGTTGCCGATGAAGAGGTCGAGCAAACCATCGCCGTCAAAGTCGAACAGCACCGGATGCGCCCCGCTTCCCACATCCACCATCTCTCCCTGCAGGAAGTCCGTTTGCGAAAGCGTATATTGCTGCAACTGAGCATCATAGTCGTACACCCATACACTGTTTAAGTCCTGCGATTTGGTCAGCGAAGGGTCCGACGGTGACACTACCAACGATGGAGTATTCTGGCCGGGAAGTGTCACGAACGAAGCTGCCGGCATCGAATAGAGTTCGATGGGCATATTGACCGGAAAAGCGGTATCTTGTGCCGTCATCCGTGCGTCGGAAATCGTGCCGTTGTTATATAATAATATATTGTATGGAGAATCGACGTCCCCGACAAGCAGATCGGGGAGACCGTTGCCGCTGAAGTCGTGCAACAGCATCGAGGAGCCAGTGTGGCGCGTGTGGTCGTCATCGCCCGACTTGTTGTCGCAATCCGAGAAAAGGGTGATGACATTGTTGTCCGCAGCTTCCTCGAAGTGGCCCCAGCATTCGCTCTCCAATCTGAAGTCGAAATCCTCGCCAACCCCGGCATAATTCCGCAACTGATGTACATATTTTCCCAACACCCAGAAATTGAGAATGTCCAAATGGCTGTCGTTGTCCACATCTGCCACCACTAAATAGTCATCGGGGGAAGCGTAGATATTGGTGTAGCCGTTGTAGTAATACGCCTGCAGTGCATCCGTGACCAAACGAAAGCGCAGTGTGTTATCGGAAATATTCTCGAAGACGCGGATGGAGGCCAACCCGTAGGTGAAAATGTCGGCCTTGCCATCGTGGTTGTAATCGTACAGAATCACCCAGTCGTGGAGGTAGGGAAGACTGCGGGCGTACTGCGGTGCATACACGTAACCGCTCGTCGTGCGCAAAAATGGCAGCAACCGATTTCCGTGCTTCTCGAAACCCAACAGATCGGGTGTACCGTCCAAATCAAGGTCGATTTCGGAAAAGTGCACGGAATTGATTCCGCCCGCCCAGGCATGCGACAAAAGTTGTCCGTCAACCGTCACCGGAACGGTTGCATCACGTTCAAAACCAAAGTCATAATAGGTAACTTGCGCGGTAGCGGTGGCCACCAGCAGAAAAAGGGAGATCCCAACAAAAGCGGGAAGGTGTCTCATGGCTACCGAACGCGAAGGCGCTGTCCTTCGCGAATGAAATCGCCCCTCAAGTGATTGAGCTTCTTGATCTTAGAAACCGTAGTGTGATATTTGGCTGCAATTTTACCCAGATTGTCGCCCTTGCGCACCTTGTAGTATTGCGGCGAGCCATTGGAAGGTTTCGGCTTGACCGTTTGATCATTCGGTGTGGGAGAGGGATTCGGTACAGAAACCGTATAGCCCGACACGTACATGGTGTCGAATTTGAGCTTGAAGTTCTCGAAGTCAATGAGGCGGTTAGGATTGATGTCGTTGCCGAGATAGCGCACCTCGAAATGGAGGTGAGAGCCGTAGGAACGACCGGTGTTGCCGCCAAGACCGATGATATCGCCGGCTTTCACCATCTGACCAGGGTTGACCAGACGGCGGGAAAGGTGACCATAGTAGGTCTCCAAACCGTTGTCGTGACGGATGACGACGAGGTTGCCGTAACCGCCGGTATTGGCTGTACCCTTGGAGATACGCACGATGCCGTCCCAAGCTGCTGCCACAGGCGTGCCTTCGGGATAACCGAGGTCGACTCCGCGGTGCATTCTGCGGTGGCGATATCCATAGTTGGAAGTGATTCTGTAATTGGCTGGGTGATGATAACCCGTAAGGTCGATTGTGTCGCGTGCTGCTGAACCCTGATGACGATAGTGGATCGTCACAATGTCGAAGTTCTGATAGAGATTGTAGCCCGGCATCCAGTTGAAATAGGTAAAGAGCATACCGTTTCCGTGGTCCACGTTGTCGAGGTTGGAGTCGTACATCGAATTGATGAGATTGCCAAGGGAGTCCTCCTCAATGACAGCATCAATCCGAGCTGTGTCGTTCACCACGTTGAACTGGATGTGGTTCTCTTGTGCTGAAACCTTGAAGGCCAAGGTCAACAGCAACAAAATCAAAGAAATATGATTTGTCAATGTCTTCCTGCTCATAGCTTAACGTTTTACTTTTTTGCTGTCGTGACTTTTCCGTGTGGAGTGTTTTTTGATGTAATAGGTAGTGCTTTGTGATGTTGTGGCATTCCAGTGCGGCTGGTGTTTAGTGCGCACTCTATGGTATTTGGATGATTTGTGCGTCGTGCTTTTCGACGACTGGCAAGCGCCCAGACCGAACATCAGCACCGTGCAAAACAGTAAAACAATGTATCTTATGTATTTTCTTTTCGCATTCATATCCCGAGAATTAAAGTTGCAAAAATACAATTTTTTAGGATAGCCTCGGAACTTTTTTTTGCCTTTTGTTAAAAAATTGTACCTTTGCGGCCTGAAAATCAAGCGTATGGCGCCCTCGGAAAATCAAAAATTATGGAATAAGGAATACATCAAGGTAATGTCGGCGAACTTCACGCTGTTTTTCGCTTTTTATATCCTTACACCACTGCTTCCCATATATCTGAGCGAGCATTTCGGCGCCACAAAGGACGTCATCGGACTGGTGCTGTCGGGCTACGCTGTCGCAGCGCTGCTGTTCCGTCCCTTCAGCGGCTATATCGTGGACTCTTTCAACCGCAAGAAGGTGCTGGTTTTCTTTATGGTAGTGAGCTTTGTCTTCTACGGACTCTACCTTCTGGCGGGCACGCTGCTGCTCTTCGCGCTAGTACGCACGCTTCACGGCGGTCCTTTCGGCGCGACCACTGTGGCCAACTCCACCGTCGCCATCGACGTGCTGCCCTCCTCGCGCCGCAACGAGGGCATCGGCTACTACGGACTGAGTAACAACATCGCCACCGCCATCGCACCTACCGTTGGCATCGCCCTCTACAAATGGACGGGCAATTTCAACGTCCTCTTCGTCGTTGCGCTGCTCTTCGCTTTGATGAGCGTTGTCATTTCCGCCTCCGTGAATCTTCCCAAACGGCAGCTACTCGCTGACAAAAAGAAGATCTCCCTCGACCGCTTCTTTCTGCTAAAAGGCTGGTTCATAGGCGTGAACATGGTCTTCTTCGCGCTATGTTACGGTGTGCTGAGCAACTACTTAGCTATCTACGGCAAGGAGGTTTTGGGCATCACCAGCGGTTCGGGCACCTTCTTCCTGCTGCTCTCCCTCGGACTCATCTTGTCGCGACTGCAAGGCGGTAAATCCCTGAGAGAAGGCAAGTTGACACGCCACGCGGCTATCGGCATCCTCATTTCCACCGTCGGCTACACCGTCTTCGTCATCTCCAAACATCCCGTCTGTTTCTACGCTACCGCCATCTTGGTAGGATTAGGCAACGGTCACATGTGGCCCGCGTTTCAGAACATGATCATCTCGGTGGCGCACCACAACGAGCGCGGCACTGCCAACTCCACCCTGCTCACCAGCTGGGACTTGGGCATGGGACTCGGCATCGTGCTCGGCGGCGTCATCGCGGAATACTTCGGCTACACCGCCGCCTTCTGGACCGTCGTGGGCGTACACGCGGCAGGCTGCGCGATGTACTTTGCGGTGACAAGGAAATTATTTGTGGAAAGACGGATTGTTTAGGCAACAGGCAACAAAGTTGGCCTTGAAACTTGAAACCTGAAACCTGAAACCTGAAACTTGAAACCTGAAACCACGAACTTTGAATAGAAAAAAGTAAGAGAATAAACGATAACATTATGGATAATAGAATTATAAAGAGTATCTTAACCCTGGTGATGCTTTGCATTTTTGGAAGCAGTGCTTTCGCACAAAACCACGATTTGGTCAACGTAAGTTATGATCCGAAAGCTGACTCGATCTTTTTCGCCAAGATGCAAAAGAAAATGGCTAAGATCCGGAACGAGCAACATCGTCCCACCGTGGCCTTGGTGCTGGCGGGCGGCGGTGCCAAAGGCGCCTCGCACATCGGCGTGCTTAAATATCTGGAAGAGAAAGGAATACCCGTTGATTTTGTGGCCGGCACCAGTATGGGTGGACTCATGGGCGGTATGTATTCCATGGGATACTCCGCCACGGAAATCGACTCAATCGTCCGAAACATCGACTGGAACATGATGATGAGCGACAATATCCCGATGGAGTACTATTCTTACGAGACAAAAATACTCAAAGGCACATACTTATTAGACATTCCCTTCTCGGGGACAAACTTTCGGGGCAGTCTGCCATCCGGCATCCTTTACGGTCTGAATGTCTATAATATGCTTGGCGGTTTGACGGTCGGCTACCAGCAAAACATCGACTTCACGGAGCTGCCCATACCGTTCTGCTGTGTGGCCACGGAGATGGTGACCCAGAAAGAGAAGCGCTGGACGTCCGGCTCTTTCGTCAATGCCTTGCGCTCCACCATGTCCATCCCCGCCTACTTCACCCCCGTGCGCATCGATTCGATGGTCCTCTCCGATGGCGGCACCAAGAATAACTACCCGGCGGATATCGCCAAAGCTGCCGGCGCAGACATCATCATCGGCGTGCAAATCACCTCGCCGCTCGACTACGAAGGGGTGAACAACGTTGCCACCCTCCTGTCGCAATTGGCCCGCTATTCCGGTGGCGGTGAGGCCCTTGCCCACAATGAAAGTATCACCACCGTGCTGATTACGCCTGACGTAACCGGCTACACCTCACTGAGTTTTGGAACCCAGGAGATTGCTACGCTCATCGAGCACGGATACCAGGCCGCAGCACTGCACGAACACGAAATCGACAGTCTCGTACGCATCGTAGGCAAAAGAGGCACGAAACTGCAGAACACCAAGGCCGTCAATAGTGCGGAAACGAGGATCACCATCAGTTCCATCGATTTTATCGGGCTCAGCGAGGAAGAAAAGGCCTACACCCTCGATCGCCTGCCCATCCACGAAGGCGGCGGCTACTATCAAAAGGATTTCGAAATGGCGCAGGCAGCCATCTTCGGCACCATGGCCTTCTCTCACGTCACCTACCAGCTGATTGGTGACGGTCCCGACCGATACAAAGTGGTTTTCTACTGCGACAAACGTGCCCCACACTCGTTCGGATTTGGCTTGCGCATGGACACGGAAGAGTGGTTCGAAGCTCTGCTGAACGTCACCTTCAATCGCAACAAACTCTACGGTCACTCGTACGGAGCCACCGCACGGCTTTCGGTCTCCCCGTATCTGAGGTTAGACTGGCTCTTCACCCCCAAGAAAGGTCCGAAGGTGGGTGCTTGGTTCAAAACGAGCTACCGCACTTTGTACGGCACCGACACTCACGTCTTCAGCCACCACTACTATGAAAAATCGTGGCACAATGAATTACGATTCTTTATAGCGGATAACCGATGGAGTGAGATTGATCTGAACGGCGGCGTCCGCGTGGAGCACACCCCGTTCTACCGTCTTTTCTCGGAACTCGGGTACTCAGAGAGCAAAGATTGGAAGCACTATTACCCCTACCTGTTCCTGCGTTTCACCTACGACTCGCGCAACAAAATGTATTTCCCTGAGAGAGGACTGCATGCCACTGTCAATGCTGACTACAATTTCTACAAAACCGCATTTGTAGGAGGCGGCATCCGAGGTGCCATTCCCGTGTGCAGCTTTTTCACCATTGATGCAGCACTCAACAGCCGTTTCATTTTTGGCGACAGCTGTACAAACAGCTACATGGACAACTACGTGGGTGGCATGATGGCGGGAAGATATTACGAGCATCAGATTCCGTTTGTGGGCTACAACGGCGAGAAAACCTGCGACAGAATGCTAACCACCGTCAATCTCGAACTGCGTTTCAAGGTCTATAAAAACACCTATCTGTCGTTGATCGGGGCCGCCATGCACGACGGCAACAGTTTGAATACTATGCAGAAGCCCGTCGTTAGCGCCGGTCTGCAGGTCGGCTACCTGTCGAAGTTCGGCCCCCTCACCGCCAACCTCCACTGGAACACCACCGAGATGAACAAAGTGGGGTTCTATCTGAGTGCGGGATATGATTTTTAAGGGTTGAAAAATTATTTTTCAACACCTCTTGACTTTATCCAAAAAAAGTCTATTTTTGCGCGCTTAAAAAAACTCGATTATTATCCTTAAGTTAGCAAAGGAAAAAAGTTAAAAATCAGAGAGATATGGGTGAAGATATCTCTCACAAAAAAATGTCAAAACTGAAAAAATGGATGCAGTAAGTTACAAAACAATTTCGGCGAATGAGAAAATCGTCAAGAAAGAATGGGTAGTCGTTGACGCCCAGGAGATGGTTGTGGGCCGCCTTGCTACACAGGTGGCACGCATTCTGAAAGGCAAAAACAAGCCTTATTACACGCCTCATTTCGATTGCGGCGACAATGTAATTATTATTAATGCAGAAAAAGTGAAGTTCACGGGCAAGAAGATGACGGACAAGCAATATGTCCACCACACCACCTATCCCGGCGGTCAGCGTTTTGCTACCCCGAGAGAGTTGATGCGCAAAGACCCGAGACGCATTCTGGAACACGCTATCAAGGGCATGCTCCCGAAGAACAGACTCGGTGCTCAACTGTTCCGTAACCTCCATGTGTATGTTGGACCCAACCACCCGCATGAAGCTCAACAACCCAAAGTAATTAACATTAAGGATATTAAATAACAATGGAAGTTATCAATACATTAGGCAGAAGAAAAACCGCAGTTGCCCGCTTGTATATGAAACCGGGCAGCGGCCAAATCATGGTCAACAACCGCGATTATAAGGAATATTTTTGCGTTCCCACCCTGCAATACAAGGTCGAACAACCCCTCCAAGTGGCTAACCTGATGGGTCAGTATGACATCAAGGCTAATCTGGACGGCGGCGGCGTCACCGGTCAGGCCGAGGCTCTCCGCATGGCTATCGCGAAGGCCCTCACCCAGGTCAACCCCGAACTCCGCCCGGCTCTGAAAGCCCAAGGCTTCCTCCGCCGCGACCCGCGTATGGTTGAACGTAAGAAACCCGGTCAGCCCAAGGCCCGTAAGAGATTCCAATTCTCCAAACGTTAATCGGAATTTTGCTTGGACACTGTTTAGTATCGAAACGGTGAAGATTCCCGCTTAAGGACTACTCCGCCGTTGCTTTTAAGAATGTAAACAATTAAAAAAATTAACATGTCAAACGTACAATTTGAAGAATTATTAGAAGCTGGTTGTCACTTCGGACACCTCAAGAGAAAATGGAACCCCGCCATGGCTCCCTATATTTTCATGGAGAAAAATGGCATTCACATCATCGACCTTTACAAGACGATGGACAAGATCGAAGACGCTTGCAGCGCCGCCAAGAGCATCGCTCGCTCCGGCCGTAAGATCCTCTTCGTGGCCACCAAGAAACAGGCCAAGGAAACCGTCGCCAGCATGGTCAAGGAAGTGAACATGCCTTATGTGACCGAACGTTGGCCCGGCGGTATGCTCACCAACTTCTTCACCATCCGCAAGGCTGTCAAGAAAATGAGCGACATCGACCGTCTGATCGAAAGCCCCCAATTCCAGAACATTTCCAAACGCGAGCGTCTGCAAATCAGCCGTGAGCGCGCTAAACTGGAAAAGAACTTGGGTTCTATCAGCGACTTGTCTCGCCTTCCTGCAGCCGTCTTCATCGTGGATATCATGAAAGAGCACATCGCTTTGGCTGAAGCCCGCAAGCTCGCCATCCCCACCTTCGCTATCGTCGATACCAACTCCGACCCGCGTTTGGTGGACTACCCCATCCCGGCAAATGACGACGCATCCAAGTCAATCGCCGTGGTCCTCAAAGCTATCTGCGACGCTATCCGCGAAGGACAAGCTGAGCGCGAGATGAACAAGGACCGCATGGAAGAGGAAATGGCTGAAATGAACGCCGAGAACGAAGGCGAAGAGCGCGAAAACGACGAACGCGAAGGCGGTCGCCGCAGAAGAGTTTCTCGCAAAAACAACGAATAATTTTAATCACTGAAAAAACATTCAACAATATGGCTAATATCACAGCTGCAGATGTTAACAAACTGAGACAAGAGACCGGCATCGGTATGATGGACTGCAAGAAAGCGCTCGTCGAAGCTGAGGGCGATTTCGAAAAAGCACGCGACATCCTCCGCAAGAAAGGTCAGAAAGTGGCTGCCAAACGCGCCGACCGCGCTTCTAACGAAGGCCGCATCATCGCCAAGACCAATGCCGACAAGACCAAAGGTTACATGCTCATCATGGCATGTGAGACCGACTTCGTGGGCAAAGGCGAAGAATTCGTCAACTTCACTGACAGCGTCCTCGACAAAGCTATGGCTGCCGACATCAAGACCATGGATGAGCTCCTCAACATGGACTACAATGGCATGAAGGTTTCCGAAAAGCTGACTGAGCTGACCGGTAAGACCGGTGAGAAAATCGAATGCCCTGACTATCAGGTTCTCGAAGCTGCTTACGTGGAAGCTTACAACCACATGGGCAACCACAAAGCTACCCTCGTGGGCTTCAACAAGCCGGGTGAGAAAGTGGCAGAAGTGGCACACAACGTCGCTATGCACATCACCGCTATGGCTCCCGTCGCCCTTGACGAGAACGCTATTCCTGAAGATGTGAAGGAAAAAGAATTGGCAGTAGGCGTTGAGAAGACGAAACTCGAAATGATCCAAAGAGCTGTTGACAATGCTTTGAACAAAGCTGGTATCAACCCCGCTCACGTCGATAGCGAGGATCACATCAACTCCAACATGTCCAAGGGTTGGATCACTGAAGAGCAAGCTGAACAAGCTCGCAAGATCAAGGCTGAAGAAGGTGAAAAAGCTGCTGCTAACCTTAACGAAATGCAGATCCAAAAGATCGCTCAAGGTCGTTTGGTGAAGTTCTTCAAGGAGAGCACCCTCACCTACCAACCTATCGTGATGGGCAGCGACGGCAAAGAGAGCGTCGGCGACTACATCAAGAGAATGGACAAAGAACTGGCATGTGTCAGCTTCGTCCGCAGACAGATTGGCGAGTAATCTTAAAACACTCCAAATACGAAAGGCGCGAAAATTCGCGCCTTTTTTTATTGTTGAAAATCGTATCTTTGCGCTTTCAATATATCGAAAATATGATCAAAAGAGCCCTTATCCTTTTCGTGGCCGCGATGCTGGCGGCGTTTACGGCGGATGCGCAATACCGCCTCCTGTACGAATCCTTCACCATCGGCGGCAATGGCGACACATCCCGCACCGCAGTGGCTGTTTCGCGCGATAACTGCCTGCAAATCAACTCCGCCGACCCTGCAGAAGAGAACCCGATTCCCGGCATCGCCCAACATATCACCTACATCGACTATAACCGCGACACCGCATTCTACCAACTTTACTACTCCAACAAGGAACAGTATTACTGTGGTTTCAGCATCAAAAGCGGCAATGAATACACGCTGGAGAAAACCGAAAAAGTGAACGGCTACAACTGCAAGAAATACACTACTTCGCTGTTTTCCAACAAGATGGAGATTTGGGCCACCGAAGACCTGAAGTTCCGCGCCACGCCCAGTTCCTCCTTCGCCGATCTGCCCGGCGTGGTCGTGCAAATTACCCGTAACGGCAACACCACCACACGGTTAGCCTCCGTCAGCAAATTCAAAGACGTGGCACCCATCCCACCCGCAAATCTCGGACAATACACCGACCGCCGCTCCATCGGCAACCTCGAAAAGGAGAAGCTCGTCATCACGATTCCCGTTTTCCAAGATGCGCAGATCTGCTTCAACCCCAAATTGGAAAAATCCAAGACCGTTCCCTTCGACACCGTTCTCCCCTACTCCAACGGCACCATCATCCTGAAACGGATGAATCTCAAGCAGTTGCCTGCTCATTATCAAATATTTGCGGAACTCACCGAGCAATCGAACGGTGATGCTTACGACCGCACGGGCTCCATTTTCGTGATTCCCGCCTCGAAAATCAATTTCCTTAACGCGCTGATCGACAGCGTGGGCGTGCTGCCTACTTTCACTGACAAAAACGGCGAAGAGTATCAGGGCATCAAACTGGAGAAAGACTACACGCCACTGGTGGAGTTGGTCCGCTTCTTCACACCGTTCGGGGTAAAACATTTCAACCAGTACCGCTCGCTGCCCGACAAAGAGTGGGAAGATGCCGCTTACTACAAACAAGATGTCAGCGACTTACGAGAATATCTGCAAGGCGACGTTTATATCGGAGCCTTCATCGGCAACTACGATGGCGGGGGACATAAAATCACCCTCGACCTCAAGGCCTATCCCGAAAGCTACGAGTGGACATCCGACGAAGACAAACTTTGGACGCTGCCACTCTTCAACACCTGCAACGTGATGGAGATGTCGGGACAGAACTACGGCAAATTCTTTGAGACCGACTCGCTTACGGTGACGTTTACCGTGCCAGAGGGGCTCACATCCCTGCGCTTGCGCTACATCAGCACGGGACACGGCGGCTGGGACAACGGCGACGAATTCGTGCCGAAGGAGAACGTCATCCTCATTGACGGGCAACCGCGCTTCCGTCACACCCCGTGGCGCAGCGACTGCGGCACCTTCCGCACTTACAATCCCGCGTCCGGCAACTTCTGGAACGGCATGTCCTCCTCCGACTACTCTCGCTCGGGCTGGTGTCCCGGCACCGCCACGCAGCCGGTCTATTTCGACCTCACGGGCCTCACGCCCGGCGAACATACCATCACCATCGCCATTCCGCAAGGTCAGCGCGAAGGCACGTACTTCAGTGCTTGGAATGTGTCGGGAGTGTTGATCGGAAGGAAATAAGGTTAAAGGTTAAGGGTTAAAAGGCTAGAGGTTAAGGGTTATGGATATTAAGAAGTTGCGAGGTTATTTGCACTTTTGTGCGGCATTTAGGGGGCGAGGCGATTTGGCGTTATGGCTTATGCTAAGCATTGTGCTCGTAGGCAGTGTGGAAGCGCAACCCATTGACCGTGAGATGTATGCAAAGGTAGTAGGGATGAATAACAAACGAAACTGTCCCTATCAAGCGGAGGGCTGGGTCGTCAACAAATTGAGATACAATGCTGGATATCTGTACTATGATATCACCCTGAGGGACGGATTTGTCCACGGGCGCGACAGTTCGGAGCTTCGGCAGTACTTTGCCGACCGGCTACGTTACCGGTTAGAACCCGTTGAATTCAACTACTTATACGAAAAATTGGGCGACATCAAGGGCGGTTTTGTCTATAACATCATTCTCGACAGTGCTCAGAATCGCCTCACCCTCAAATATCCTCCTGCCGAAGTTCGACAGATTTGGGCAGATCGTTCGAAGCCTGAATACAAGGACAACAAGCGATGGGCGGCGAGGAACATCCTGTACAGGGATATTTACTACACCAATACCACGCTGCCCAAGCGGATGGACGTCTATACGAGCTACGACAGCATCGGCATCTCTGGCGACACGATAACTTTCATCCACACCTATTACGAAGGGGAAAACTTCAGGAAAAGCCAAGTGGAGAGTGTCATGCCGCAATTCAAAAATCAGTACAAAAGCAATATATTGCTCAACACCGAGTATCTCAAGAGACTTGTGGAAGCTCGTATGAATCTGTTGTTTGTAATTCGAGACACTTCAAATCAAGTTTTTACCGGTTTCTCCATCTCCCATTCCGAACTGGCAGACTGGCTTAAGAGTTCTGGCAAGCTCAAACCTGCTACTGATGACCAAATTGATGCTTTCATCCAGGAACAAATTATCCAGCAAGATTCCGCATGGGCTGTCAACGTTCCTGATGATTCCATTCGACTGACCAGCCTTGAATATACCGACCGCACCATGCAATACGCTTACACCGTCCATCCTGAAATTTACAACGCCTTTTCAGATCTCGAAAGCCAGGGAATCATCCGCCGGTCGATGGCTATTGACTTGCATCGTATTTTCAATTCGCTTATCCAAGATTCTGTCGTGTATGATGGCGGCATCATCACTTCAGATCGTTTTTATCGCTATTTCAAAGGGATGCGACTCCTTTACATGGAAGAAGGAAGCCGCCGGGCTATCGACATTTTCATTCCTTCAGAAGAAATCCGGAAAAGTCCGATATTGGACAGCGTTCCGTGGCATCGTACTACTGAATATATTCACCAACAGACGGTTAAGGAGGAATTTCTACGACAACTAGACGAGTTTGTCCGCGATAGTCTCCCGACGATTGCCGATTACGGTACACTTGACAGCATCTATTTTAAGGAGAACACTTTGCATTTTTGCTACACAGTGGTACCCGAGCTGGCTGAACAGTTCAGAGACACAATCTTCATACAGAAAAGTCCGTCAGACCTTATCCGTTTGGAATCGACTGAATACGTTTACATGATGCTGGCCGAAATCGAGGCAGGTATCGCCTTGCATTACACCGTTCCAGGGCTTGATACCGTGCTGTCGCTATTATATTCTCCGCAAGAAATCCAAGCGACCCTTGAGAAGTCCCCGGAGAAGGTACAAGAAGAAATTCGGACGATGATCCGTCAGGAAATGCTTCCAGCCGACAACCAACAATGCCCGATACAGGTGAACGAATACATTGTCATGGATTCCGTTGGGGTACGTGACGGGATGTACACCTACTATTACACGGTGTCCCGCGACTTTCCGCTTATGCTCATTGACGATGAAGAAGCCCGGTGGAACCTGCATAACGAACTGGTATCCAACAAGGAAGTGATGTACGAAATGATCGACATCCTTTTACGGGCAGGATATGGGATCTGCTACCAATACGGCGTATCTCAGACCATCAAGCAGAAGAAATCCAAGAAGGCACCTGAACCTGTTGTGAAAAAATTCTGTTTTTCCACAGAGGAATTGGAAGAGATTTTCGGGGATTAACTTTTGACTTACTTGCGACGTAACTCATCTTCTCATCTCTACATCGTCCGCACCCTAAACTCCGGCTTCCCATCCAACAACGGGTACTCCACCTTTACAACCACCTCTTCGTTCGGTTTCAGATCGAAGAAGTTGTCGGAGTATTCCACCTTGTAGCCGTGGGTCTCTTCGATGAATACGCCGCGTTTCAGCATTTTGGAGGAAAGATGGATTTCGGCGGAATGGTCGCCATATTCGGTTTTGACTTGTATCGGTTGTTTCGAGAGATTCAATGCATTGGGTTTCACGAAATAGGTCAAATAAGATACTTTTTCTCCGTTTTCGGGTGTAAAATCAGCTTTCAGAAAAACATCTCCGGCATTTTTCACGCCCGTAGGCAGCACAACAACCGCCGCTTTGGTGCTGCTGTTCGGATGTGCGGAGACGAGTGACATCGCGGAGTGGACCAACATGCCGTCCATCGTGCAAATGTTCCACGCGAACTGTCCGCTAACAGGCTCGAAAGAGTCATTGATCAAGTATAGCTCAAGCGTATCGTTAGAGATGTGTCGTGACGCAATGGCCACATTCTCATAGAGTTGCGGTAGGCGGTAATACAACGCCTTGGGATTACCCGCCACGTCGATGCAGCTCCAGGAGGCCACGGGCCAGCAATCGTTGAGCTGCCAGAAGAGGGTGCCACTACAACGGTCGTGCTGGATGCGATGCGCCTCAATGGCCTGAGCAATGCCTTCCTGCTGCACCAACTGACTGTAATAGACGAAATCGCTCAAATTCTTGGGAACGAAGCCGTACAGGTCTTGCATGGCCTTCTCAATGATTTGCACCCCACGACCGTGCTTCTGGTGGTTTTGCATGGCCGGCGAAGCAAGATTCAACTCGTTTTCAGGAATATACGATTTCCACAACGCCATCTCGGGGTATGACTGAAATCCATATTCGGTCATAAAACGGCCGGTCTTCTCCCACCAAATCTCGAACGGCAGCTCGCCCCACCAAACGCCCCAGTAGTGACTGCAGCCGTGGGTGGTGCACTCCGGATGACCCCAACCGTAAGTGGGCGAAGAGTGCACGTAATTGGACTTGTACATATTCTCCAAGCAGATTTTCGGCAGCATTTTCTCGAAAAGCTGCTCGTAATCCTCATACATCTGCGCATACTGCTGGTCGGTGTAGCCCAAGGCATCCTGCCAGCCCCAGTCTTCCAATCCGTTATGCACCTCGTTGTTGCCGCACCAAGTCGCGATGCAGGCGTGGTGACGCAGCCGCTTCACCTGCTCCTCCGCCTCAATCTTCACATTGTCCATAAACGCCTGATCGCCAGGATAGATATTGCAGGCAAACATAAAGTCCTGCCAAATCAGCAATCCCATTTGGTCGCAATTGTCGTAGAAGGCATCGTGTTCGTAATAGCCGCCGCCCCAAACGCGTAACATATTCATATTCGCATCTTTGGCTTGCTTGATAAGTTCGGCGTAACGGTCGTCGCCCTCACTGCGGGCCATAGTGCCCGGGTACGACGAAGCCGGAATCCAGTCGGCACCACGCATGAAGAGCGGTTTGCCGTTGACCTTAAACTGGAACGACTGTCCTATGCTGTCGTTTTTCTGCACCAGTTCCACCGTGCGCAGTCCGTGCGTGTGAACCATGGGCGTGGACATGCCTGCCATGCCGAGGCTGAAGAAGTAGAGATGCGCCTCCCCTGCCCCATTAGGCCACCAAAGCTTCGGATTCTCGATGGTGACTGGGACAATCACCGTGTTTAACCCCTTGTGTAACTTAGCTTTATGCTCAATCTCCTGACTATATCCATCCTTGTCGGTGATGTTCAGCTGTAGCTTGGTGGTCAACTTTTTGTCTGACAAGATTTCCACCTCCACCTCCGCAATCCACGGACGGTCTTGTTCGAATGACGGTTCAGTGTCCTTGACATAAAAGTCATTGATTTTCAAATCATTCCACGATTCGATATAGACGTTCTTCCAGATACTGCAAGTGTTGAGCTTCGGACCCCAGTCCCAGCCGCTTTCGTACTGCGCCTTGCGGGTGAAGACGCGGTTGTCGGGCAGCTTGTAGGGCAGTTTCGATGCAGCCACGCTGTCGAACGGCGCAGATGGCAAAAATCTGACAATCAATTCGTTACAATTCTCCTTGAGTTTGTCGGACAGCGAAAAACGCCATGTGCGAAACATGTTGTTCGCCATCGTTTCGTCCGAGGAAGCCTTCAACTGTTTGCCGTTAAGATAGACCTCCGCGTATGTGTCCAATCCCTCGAATACCAGCTCGTTATGCGAGTAAGTCTCCCCACTACCGCAACTACCGTCGAACAGCACGCGGTACTCCCAAACGCTGTCTGCCACCCACTGTACAAGCTTCTCGTTGTCGCCGTAAAACGGATCAGGAATCAACTCATTCGCCAGCAAATCATCGTGGATATTGCCCGGCACAGTGGCATCGTACCATTTCCCATTGTAGCGGAATTGCCAGCTGTTGTGCACGCAACCGTACTGCGAATTAAGGTACCGCCGCTCGGACTTGTAGAGGCTGTTTTTGTCGGTTTTGCAACCCTGCAGCAAGAGCAGAGGAAGGAGGAAAAGGAGGAGGCGTTTCATTTAATTGATAATTGATAATTGATAATTGAAAAGGCAACAGACAATAGGAACGAGCGTCCACAACTGCTAACTGCTAACTGCTAACTACTAACTCAAGAATCCCTGTTTCTTAAGGGTTTCCGCCAGCACCCCCGCAAAGTGCTCATTATCCGGCTGGGTGTAGCGGTGTTTGGTGAAGACTTGCGCAAGGTTCTCGCAGTCGGGATTCTCGGAAAGGATTCCTTTCGTCTCCTCCGAATTTTCCTTTTCGCGATAGAACTCGTTAATGCGATGCTCGTCGAAGTCGTGGTAAACTTCCTGATGCACAAAGGTTTCCACGGGCAATTTCTGCGTCAGGGCGGGCTTTTTCACGGGGTAGCCCATCGGGATGCAGGCCACGGGGATGACGTGGTCGGGCAGCTGCAACAGCTCCACGAATTGATCGACATTGTAGGTGATGGTGCCGAGCCAGCAGAAGCCGAGTCCGAGCGATTCAGCAGCCACACAGGCGTTCTGCGCCGCGATAAGCGCATCGGTAACGGCCCATTGGTAGGCTTGCAAATTGCTGTATGCCTCCGTGTTAGCATTGCGGAAGCGACAGTATTGGTTGAAGCGGCGGAAGTCGGCGCAGAAGGTGAGGATCACCGGCGCGGAGGTCGCCATCGGCTGGTTGAAGTGCAGCGGGGCCAGTTTGGCCTTCATCTCTGCATCGCGCGTCACGATGATGCTGAACAGCTGCATATTGCCCATCGTGGAGCCGCAGCACGCCGCCTTCAGAATTTGATTCAGGGTTTGCTCATCCACCGGCTGGTCGGTGTATTCCCGCACGCTCACGTGGTTGAGGAGGGTTTCTAACGTAGGATTGATGTTCATATTTTGGATATTTTCGCGGTGCAAAAATACCAAAAATACGGAAACGAAAACAGGGCGACCCTTCCGAATCGCCCTATAAAATCTCTTTGTGGAGACGCGCCACAATGAGGATGCCACAATGTGACATCCCTACAGGAGGAACGCAATCACATCGCCTTTGTTCACCTTTTGGCCTTGCTCGGCGACCACCTCCAACAGTTTGCCATCGAAAAGGCTTTCTACTGGCTCCATACCGTAATAGGTCTCCAGCGTGCAGACTGTGTCGCCAGTCTTGAACGGGGTGCCGACGGGTTTGGCCATTGACTTCTCGCCACCGACGGCGACCTCCCACAGGAGCTGTCCGCTCACGGGCGCGACGATGGGTTTGGCATCGGGATGTTGCTTCTGGACACGCTCCAAAACCAGCTGCTGACGGTCTTTTTGCACCGGAGCAGCGCCGCCGCCCTGCTTTTTGGCCATCGCATCCTCCAACTCGCGATTGAAGTTCTGCTTTGCCCTACCCTCTTTATAGTCAACATATTGGCGTTCGTGCATAGCCAACTCGAACAATTCCTCTTCGTCGGGACCGACTTCCCAGCCCTTCTCTTCCATCATCTTACGATACTTGGGCAGCTCGTCGGGATAGTTGTCTTGCGGCACACCATCGAAGAACTCGAAGCCCTTCTCCTTGGCCAACTCGATGATTTCGGGAGCCAAAGGTCCAGGCAGACGACCGCACTTGCCGAGGATCATATCCCATTGGTTCTGCTCCATGTAGGTGAAACGCGGTTTGCCCTCCACCTCTGCGCGCACGTTCATCAACGCGATGTTCTTGACATACTGGCTGAACGGGGTCACCAAACCAGGCGTGCCCACCATCGGCCAAACGGCAGCAACCTCGTCGAACAGCTTGACCAACAGCTCGTCTTCGCTGAGCGTCGGCTCGCCTTTCTTCTCCAACGTCTTGTTCAGATAGCTGTGGATACCCTTCAGGTCGGCCATCATGGAGCCCATCATGCCGCCGGGCAGTCCGCAACCAAGCAATAAAGAGGTGGAAATCTTATTCTTCGGCTCAATGAAGTAGCCCAAGAAGTCATCCATGAATTTCTGAGTGAGCGAACGCGCCTCCATGTATGCGTTCATGTCGATGTCTGCGACCTCGAAGCCGTCGTTGCGAAGCATAGCCTGCACCGCGATGACGTCAGGGTGAACCATACCCCAGGAGAGCGGTTCCATAGCCACATCAATGATGTCGGCGCCGTTGCGGCAGACCTCCAGCACGGAAGCCATGGAGAGACCAGGACCCGTATGTCCGTGATACTGAATTACTAAGTGCGGATATTTCTCCTTGATAGCCTTCACCAACTTGCCGAGGTCAGCGGGGCGACCAATGCCAGCCATATCCTTCAGACCAATCTCTTTCGCACCATATTCCACGTACTTATCGACCACGGAGAGGTAGTGCTCCAGAGTGTGAACAGGCGAGTGCGAGATGCTGAGGGCAGCCTGTGAAATGAGTCCGAACTCGTTGGCGTATTTGATGGAGAGCTCCAGATTGCGGTAGTCGTTGAGACCGCAGAAGGAGCGCACCACATCGACGCCCTGCGCCTTCTTGACCTTGAACATCAGTCGGCGGACGTCGGCGGGCACGGGGTACATGCGCAGGCCGTTGAGGGCGCGTTCCAGCATCTGGCATTGGATGCCGGCCTCGCGCAACGGGCGTGTCCACTCGCGCACAGCGTGGTTGGGGTTCTCGCCGTACATCAGGTTCACCTGCTCGAAGGCACCGCCGTTGGTCTCCACGCGGTCGAAGCAGCCCATTTTCACAATCACAGGCGCGATTTCCGTCAGCTGATCGACGCGCGGTTGATACTTGCCAGACGACTGCCACATGTCACGATACACCAAACAGAATCCGATTCTCTTTTTCATACTTTATTCCTTTCTTATCTCTTTGTAAATCAATGATATAAATAAAAATTTACCTTTTATTTGGCGGTGGCAAAGGTACAAAAAAAAGTTATCAACACACTGCAACCTTTTGCTTTTTCTGTATCCTATGTGAAAAGTTTTTTATTTTTGCAGACGCAAAAAAAGGAGCTTTAGAATATTAACAAAAAACAATAAAAGATGAAAAAAGTAACCCTTTTAACCCTGTTTATCACGCTGTCAATCAGTATGATGGCACAAAGTTTGGTGCTTTGCGAACCCAACTCCAACTTCTGGTTGCGCCGCACCGCTGTCACTGGCACGCCCATCGGACAAGATGCCGACAACCTATATTATTACGTCTGTCCACGCTTACAGTCCAAAAATGTGACCGACAACATCTACATTGTGGACAAAAATTCTATGCAGTCCTCCGAAATCACCATCTCTTTAGACAACAAACACATATTCATGGACGGTATCGTAAGTGACAACAACATCATTGCGTTATACAACAGCCTGAACAAGAAGGGCGATCAGGTAACTTTCTCCATCGCAAACATTGACAAATCGGCCAATAAAGCAACCATTGACGACAACAATTCGGTCAGCACCACCACCAATTCGAAATTTTGGCCCTCCTACCATTGTGCCAAATCCCCCAACGGAAAAATGCTGGCCGCTTTGGTGATGGTGACTGGCAAAAACAGCCAATTGGAGAACCTCTTTGCCGTGGTGGTGAACGATCAAGGCGAGTTTGTCTGGAGCGGTCCAGTCACTCCTGATTTTGGAGGCAAGACCTTCTCAATAGGCAACCTCATAGTGGACAACGACGGAAATCTGTACATGTCCGCATACACTTGCCAAATGCATGGCAACAATGTTTCTGACGTTAGATTCCTGGTTATCAAAGCAAATGGAGACGGCACCAACACTTTTACGGAAGACGCCAATTTTGGCACTCCGCAAAATTTCACTGCAAAAATGCTTCCGAACGGCACTATGGTAATCGCAGGTTATTTTACTGATTCTCAAACTAATACAGCCACACAATCCACCGGCTATTTCTTTTACAAATTCGATATTCAATCAGAAAATTTCACTGATCTGAAGAGCTTCAATTTTGGAGATGGCTATAAAGAAAAAGGCAAATGGGCTCGTTATTCCACCCAGCTTGGCAACCAACAGTACTCCATCAATGCCGATGACATTTACGAATTGGAGAACGGCAGTTTGGTTTTGTGCGGCGAGCATCGCTTCGTGAAGGAAATCTACGATGCGCAAATGCACAGCTATAGCTACCAAACGCTCACCAAGAACATCCTGGTTTCCACGCTATTACCTGACGGAACTTCGCAATTCTCCATGGTAGAGAAGCAACAAGCTGTATCGTTAGGCGTAAGACCTCCCAAAGACTGGAACTTGATGAACATCTCCTATTCTGCTTTTGCAAACGGCAATGATATGTACTTTCTCTTCACCGATGATCCGAAAAACATCCCTTACCCCGGTAAAGACGTTGTGTGCAGTCCTACCGGCCTCAATTTCAAGAAGAAATGGGAAAGCGTGCTCATGCGCCTCACCCCTGATCAAGAACTCACCCAGCGCGTGCTGCCCGACCCCAACCAGCTGTTGCGCAGCATAGAATTTGTTGATGGTGACAGTTTCTACGCATCCGGCGTTGGTAAAAGCCAGTTATTCCTCACCAAATACAACATTAATGAGTAATTATTTGACAGGGTTGTCCAAAAATTTGACGGGCGACCCTGTTTTGTTTTTACACAAAAAATTGTCTGTCAAACAATTAAAAAAATTGGCACGATTATCGTAATTTTTCGTCCAGAAAATTGTCTATACTATTGTAGTAAATTTCGCCGTTATGCGTCTTATCAAAAAAATTATAGTCAAACAAAAACAAACGAAAATGACATCAACACATGAAGTACCCATGCGGGCGTTAGCCAGTTTTATTTTGGCAGTAATCTGCTGTTTTTCAGTATTTTCACAGAATACCATCACAGGCTCATTGCAGGACGAGGCCACCAAAAAGCCAGTGCAATACGCCAATGTGAGTCTGCTGCGATTAAGCGACAGCGTGTTGATAGCGCACACAGCCGCCAACGACAAGGGCGACTTTGAACTGAAAATGGTGCCCGACGGAAACTATCGTCTAGTCGTCTATTTCGTCGGTTACGAGAACTATGAGAAACAGTTGTCGGTGAACAAGAACATCGATTTGGGGACACTTGCCATCAAAGCCGGCACCACCTCGTTGAGCGAAGTGGTGGTGAAGGGCGAGCGGCCGCTGTTTGCCGTGGATGGCGAAAAGACTTACTACAACACCGCCGAAGACCCCACTGTTCAGACAGGTACGGCTTCCGACGTGCTGCAGAACGCGCCGGGCGTTTCCGTAGATGTGGAGGGCAACGTCACTCTGCGCGGCGCATCCAGTGTTGAGATTTGGATTAACGACAAGCCGTCGCACATGAACGCCGAGAACCTCAAGACCTACCTGCAGCAGATGCCCGCCAACAGCATCGACCACGTGGAGGTAATCACTAACCCATCAGCGCGTTACGGTTCCAAAGCCGACGGTATCATCAACATTGTGACCACGACGAAGGTGATGAAGAACCAGTTCATCAGCTTCGGTGCCAACGCTTCTATCAAACCGTACGCAAGCCCTTGGATTTCATACGTTTGGAGCAACGAAAAGCTCTCCATTAACCTCTACAGCAACTTCTCCTATTCGATGGACCGCTACCAGAACCTGTCCGACATCACCATCTATCAGCCTGGATTGGAGGGACGAGACACGGTGAGTTTTGAGAGAGATTCCTCTTATTCCCGAGGCCACAACTTCGGGGGCGGACTCCATTTCAACCTTGATTATGAGATTGACAGCATGAACACTATTTCGTTGTGGAGCGGTTTTTGGCCGAGCCTGCGTAACTACAACGGCTATTCCGAAACCTACCGCGATATGTATCTGGAAGATTACCTATCAGAGTACAAATCGTTGTCTTCCAGCAGAAATAAAAGCCATTGGGCGGGTTTCGGGTTCTATTACTTGCACAATTTCGACCAAAATGGTCATAACATCTCCTTGGATCTCAATGGAAGCAGCTGGGGCTGGGGAGGCACTGACAAAACCGACAAAATCTACCTCTCACCGACCGAATATACGCGATCCATGGACGGTAAAAGCCGTAGCGGCTCTTTTGATGTGAGCGCCGAATTGACGTATAACCGTCCCTACTCCGAAAACGGAGAGATTTCGCTCGGCTATTACGGCGGATACACACATTCCACCGAGTACAGCGATTTGGACACGCTGAACGAAGGGGTTTGGGTGAGAGATGAGATGCGAAGTTATAGAAGCGTGGCACCGGAAATTGATAACCAGGTGTTCTTCACACTGCAGCATAAATTCGGTAACTTCACCATCAAGCCGGGTGTACGTTTAGAGCACACCTACACGTCCATTCTTTACCCCGAAATCGTGCCCGACTCGTTTGCTGTGCGGCGGAACTTCTTCCACGTGCGCCCGTCGTTGCACCTGTCGTACCGCACCGAGTCGATGCACAACTTCCGTTTGAGCTACACTTTCCGCAGCAGCAATCCTGATGCCGAAAGCCTCACCCGCTTTCTCACCTTCGAAGAAGAAAGCTTCTACGGCGGCAACCCCGACTTGAACTCCATCCTAACACATTCAGTAGAAGCGGGTTGGCAGAAATATTGGGAGAAGTTCGGTTCTGTAGGGGTCACACTCTACTACCGCGCCAAAACCCGGGGCATCGACCAAATCACGGTGCCTGCCTACCACGAACTCTATGGTCGCCAGGTTTCCTTCAGCTATCCCGTGAACGTGGGCAAGGCGATGAACACGGGATTGGAACTCAACACCATGTACCGTCCGAACGCGATGTTTAACATACGACTCTACGCCAACGTCTATCACCGTTACATCGAAACGATGTACGACAACGAGCTCTACAAACAGCAGATGTGGTCATACAGTTTCAACATGAGTGTATGGGCTAAGCTGTGGAAACGTTTGGAAATCAACGTGTCCGGCTATTACGGTTCGCCTTCGATTTCTCTGTTTAGCAGCACCCACGCCCACTACAGTATCAATGCGGGTCTGCGCTGCGACTTCTTCGACAAGAAGCTTTCCGTCTATCTGAACGCCAACGACATCTTCAACTGGAACAGTTGGGGTTACGACAACGACAGCCCGTACTATGTGTCGCACGGCACGTTCAAGTACAATTCCCGCACGGTGGCGTTAGGTTTCACGCTTAGATTCGGTAAGATGGAACTGGAGAATCAAGCACGCCAAGGCGCAGCCAGCGAGAACAGCGGCAACGGACAAGGCGGGATGTAATTCAGAATTCGGAATTATGAATTTGGAATTGTAGAGACGCGGTTAATCGCGTCTCTACTTTTGTTCTTTGGAGACCGTAACCTTCGTGGCGAGGCTGATGAAACCGTAATTGTCGGCCTTTTCGGCGCGACGGTAGACAGTCAGGGTATAAGTACCTGCGGTCTTGAGTTTGCGATGCGGGTAAACCACCACGTCGGCGATCATCTTGTTGCCGTTGCCCTCGGGATGGATGTCCTTATTGACCTTCGGGTCGAGGAGGAACTGGCTGGTGGCAATCGCTTTCATGCCGTCTGGACTGGTCAAAGTGAGCGTAAGGGGAATCTCCCTCAGCGTCACGACGGAGCTATCGTAAAGGAGGTTCAACGCGATATCGAAGTAGGTGGCGGTATCTACAATGTCGAAACTGAAGTCCAGTACCTCCTCCTCGAAGGCCCAATTGTTGTTCGGGAACGTGTGGATAGCAGCCTTCGACCAGGGCTTGAAGGCCCGTTTCTTCGCGATTCCGTCGCAGGAGGCCAGCGTAAGTGCCAATAAACCAACGGTCAGCAAGACCCATAATCCGTGTTGATAATTTATTCTCTTCATAATGCGGATGTTCAATTTATTATCGTAATTTTGCCCTCCGGTTTCCGTCCGGAAAAGCGGCGGCAAAAATAATAAATTTGAAGATGGCAAAGCAACAAAAATATTACGTGGTTTGGACGGGCAAGGAGCCTGGCATTTACGACAACTGGAACGACTGCAAGGCACAGGTTTTCCAATTCGAGAACGCCAAGTACAAGTCTTTTGAGAGCAAGGCGGAAGCGGAATCCGCCTTCAGGCAGGGGTATGAAAAGTACTACAAAGCGCACCCTTCGGAGAACAATTCCGCGAAGAAGCTGCTGTTGCTGCAAGACCAGCCGAAACCGATTCTGAGAAGCTTGTCGGTGGACGCGGCGTGGAATTCCGTGACGAAAGTGATGGAGTACCGTGGCGTCTACACCGAAACCGGACAGGAGTGGTTCCACAAAGGGCCGTTCCCGCGTGCCACGAACAACGTGGGCGAGTTTTTGGCTATCGTTCACGGACTCGCGCTCATCAAGCAGAAAGGCTACGACATCCCGATCTACACCGACAGCATGACCGCGCTGACGTGGGTGCGCAAGAAGAAGCACAACTCCGTAATTCTACCAACCGAGGAAAACGAGGAAGTTATTGACCTGCTGCAACGCGCCGAGAACTGGCTGCGCAACAACGAATACAGCACTCCGATTTACAAATGGAACACCCCGCTCTGGGGCGAGATTCCAGCTGACTTCGGGCGAAAATAGCGGTTTCTACACTGACTACAGGCCGTTGCCAGAAATGGTGACGGCCTTTTTTTATAACACATAAACTCCTAATCGTGTAAACGCGCAACCCTAAAAACAAAAGTTATCAACAATCAACATTTAACAAAAACAAAGTTGTATCTTTGCGGCTCTATTTTTACAACCTCTAAACTCTTCAACCTCTAACCCCTAATTTTTAACCCTTAATCGTAAATCATTCACTAAATTTATCAATATGAAAAAAGTACTATTATTTTTGCTGACCATCATGTTGGGATTAGGTTCCTGGCAGGTGTCGGCACAGCAAACCGTAGAGATCGGTACGGGCACAAGCACCACGTACTATGGTCCCTACAACTCCCTCTGGGGCTACTCTTTTGTGGAACAGATTTATACTGCCGAGGAGATTGACATGACCGGCACTATAACTTCCATCAGTTTCAACAACAACAGCAGTGGCCAGACCAACAACATCACGGTCTATATGAAGTTGGTGAACAGAAGTTCCTTCTCGTCCAATTCCGACTACGAGACTGTGACTGCGGCCGACATTGTTTACACCGGCAGCCACAATTTCGCTACAGGATGGAGCGAAATCACGCTTGATGTCCCGTTCGACTATGATGGGGCCAGCAACCTCTTGATTGCCATCCACGAATACACAAGCGGTTACTCCACCCAGTATTTCTATTACACAAGCACAACAGATTCCAAATTGATTTCATTCCACAGCGACAGTGCCGATCCCGATCCGTACAATCTGGGGTCTTACAGCGGCTCCATTTATACGCAAACTTACCGTAACAATATCAGAATGGAAATCATGCCTTCCGGCAACACTTGTTATACTCCTCTCACTCCTGTCGTCTCCGGTGTCTCCGCTTACGAAGCCACGCTGTCATGGACTCCCCGCGAGAACCAGACCGCATGGGAGGTCTTTTGCGGCAGCGGTGTGACAGACCTTGACCAAGTCTCCTGGACTCCTGTCACCGACACCTTCTACACCTTCACGAATCTGACTCCCGCCACCAACTATACGGCATACGTGCGCACCGTTTGCGGCACCGAGGTCAGTAATGTCCGTCAAGTGCCTTTCACCACCGATGCCACCTGCGCCAGCGTGCCCAGCAATGTCACGGTGGGTGGCATCACCGCCACCACAGCTGAGGTGAGCTGGACGGCTGACGCCGCCGACAACGCTTGGGAAGTGGTGGTTGTTCCCTCCAACATGGCTCCTGAAACCGGGACTCCGGAGCAGACAAGCTCATATCCCTACACGCTTACCAACTTGCAAGACAACACCCAATACAAGGTGTATGTGCGTACCGACTGCGGTGGCGGCGACCATAGCTACTGGTCAAATCCGGCCACCTTCACCACACTCCCGTTCTGCTCAGCACCTCTGAATGTCACCGTCAGCCAAATCACCGCCAATTCCGCATTGGTGAGCTGGCAACCCGCTATCTATGGTGCCACTAACTACACCGTTGGGTACACTTTGGCAAGCGAAGGAAACTGGATCGACGTTCAGGTTGACGGCACCCAATTCATGCTCTCCAACCTCGATCCCGACTCCACCTACGATGTACAAGTTTACAGCAATTGCCCGGTCGGTGAGGGTGACACCATACATAAAATCTTCACCACCAAACACTGCTTGGTGGGAGGCGACATCGCCATCGGGGAAGGTACCACCACCAACTACTATATTCCTGTGAACAATTACTATAACTACACCTATTCGCAGCAGATTTTCCTCGCTTCGGAAATGAGTGGTCCTACGACGATCAACAGCGTCTCTTTCTATTATTCATATAGTTCTCCTTCAACGGACAAAACGAACGTGACGATTTATCTGGGACACACCACCAAAAGCGAGTTCTCAGGCACATCCGACTATATCCAACCGACTGGCCTTCAACAGGTTTACACCGGAAACTTGAATTGTCAACAAGGATGGAACACGTTCACTTTCACCACGCCCTTCCAATACAACGGCACCGACAATCTAGTGCTGGCTGTAGACGACAACTCCGGCGATTATAATGGCAGTTCCTACACTTTCTACGTACACAGCACTTCGGGCAGCTACCGCTCCCTCTATTATTACAGCGACAGCAACAATCCCGATCCCAGCAACCCGACTTCCGGAAGTCCCAACTCCAGCCGCAGCACCAACAGAAACAATGTGATCTTCGGTGGCAACTGTGACAATGATGCTACCTGTGTGAGACCGAACGTGTATGTAACCGAGACCAGCACCTACAGTGTCACTTTGGACTGGGCACCCGGCTACTCCGAAAACACATGGGAGGTTGAGTATTCCGCTGACGACGTCACTTGGACCAGCTCCGGCACCACCAACATACATCCCTACGAAGTGAGCGGCCTCAATTCCGACACCCGCTACTATTTCCGTGTCCGTTCCAACTGCGGCAGTGATGTGAGCGAATGGTCAGGCGCCAGCGCCAGAACCGAATGCGGCCCGATCACCCAACTGCCTTATACCAATAGCTTCGACGAGGTCATTTCCGACAACGGCACCTACTTTGTTACCTGCTGGAGCCGTTACACCACCAATCCTGACCGTGTGGTGCGCTGCTACAATAGTGCCACCCACAGCGGTTCTTACGCCCTCGACTTCAACTACTCTCCTTCCTGTACCACCGCCGCCGTCACCCCGATGCTCGATCCCAGCATCCCGTTGAACACGGTGATGCTCGACTTCTGGGCTTATAGCAGCCTTGGTCAAGGCTGGATGGAAGTGGGTACGATGAGCGATCCCAACGACTTCACCACCTACGAGTTCTATGACACCGTTCGTTTGAGCGCACCCAGCACTTGGGAGAACCTGATCATCGACTTCTCGAACTACACCGGCACCAACCAGTACATCGCTTTCCTCGAAATCAACGGTACCACTACCTCCTACATTTTTGACGACTTCATCATCAACTACGCCACCAACTGTCTGCACCCCACCAACTTGGCTGTGGATGCCCTCACCAACACCACCGTCACTCTCTCTTGGGCTGAGGCAGGCAGCGCTACCGCATGGGAAATCGAATACGGTCCTGTTGGTTTCACCCCCGGCACTGGCACCACGGTTTCAGCCAGCACCAACCCCTTCACAGTTGACAACCTGACCCCTGCCACCACTTACGACTTCTACGTCTCTGCAAACTGCGGAAGCGAGCTTTCCACGCCTTTCGGTCCTGTTCAAGCTACGCCCGGTCAATACACCTTCGGTGTCACTGGCAGCGACACGCTCACCACTTGCGGCGTGATTCTTTACGACGATGGTGGTGCCAACGGCAACTATAGCAGCTACGGCGACTTCACTTTGGTACTCTATCCTGAGAACCCCAACGCTGTGATGGCCCTCATCGGCACATCCAGCACCGAATCTTGCTGCGACTACCTGCGCGTCTATGACGGCGTAGGCACTTCCGGCCAGCAATTGGCAGAATACAAGGGCGAAAACTTGACAGTGAACGTCATGTCGCAAAGCGGTCCTCTGACCCTCGTCTTCCACTCCGACCTCTCTGTCGTCAAATCCGGATTTGCTATCACCGCTTCCTGCGTAACCTGCTATCCGCCGACCAACATCACCGCCTCCAACCCGACTTTGGACGGTGCCACTTTGACCTGGCATGGCACTGGCGACAGCTATGTCCTCTTCCTCAACGGCGACATGACCACCGGCTATGACGCCAGCGACACCACCTACACCTTCTCCGGACTGAACGCCAGCAGTTCATACAGCGTGCAAGTAGCTTCCATCTGTAACGGCGATACTTCCATGCTCTCTTCTGCTGCCACGTTCTCTACGGCCTGCGGTGCTATCACCATCACGGCTGACGAGCCATGGGCCGAGGACTTCGAAAGCTACCAAGGCGGTGGCGCACAGCCTTTCGTCTGCTGGGCTACTCCCGTCACTCAAGTGGTGGACAACGGCACCTCCCCATTCGTCTATTGCGGTTATTCACAAGCATGTCACTCCGGCCAGAACTCCGCCGAGCTGAAAGGCACCAGCAACATGCTTGCTCTGCCTGAGTTCACCAATGACATCGCCGACCTTCGTCTCTCCTTCTGGGCAACCACGACCAACACATCCAATCCTGGCAGCGTGGATGTCGGCTACATGACCGATATTACCGATCCGACCACTTTCGTGGCATTGGCTGACGCCGGCACCCCGGGTCCGAGAGGCAACTCCGGCAGCAGCGCCGGCAACGGCAACTACATGGGACCGTTCGACTTCAACGGTGTGACGGCTACCGGTGCCAGAATCGCCCTGCGTTTCAATGGTGCTTCCGGACTTTCCTGGAACCTTGACGACTTCACCGTGGAGCTGACTCCTGGATGTCCTTCCCCTGTGAAGACCAGCGTGCAAGTCACCTATGTTGACGGTCACAACGCCACCATCACTTGGGTGGACAACGACCCGTCCCACACCGCTTGGACCGTCTATTACAAGGCAACCTCCGACAACGACTGGAGCACGATGCCTGCCAACGACACCACCGTCACCCTCACGGGTCTTGACCCGCAGACGGCCTACGATGTCTATGTAATCACCAACTGCGGCACGCCTGAGACCAACCCCGATGCCACCCACACCATCCACTTCACCACTACGGTGGCTTGTCCCGCCCCGACGAACGTGACTGTTTCCAATATCGGCATGACCTCAGCCACGGTGACTTGGTCCAGCATGGCTAACAGTTTCATTATCGAGTGTGATGGCGCAACATATAACTCAACCTCCACTTCTTTCGATTTGACTGGTCTGACCTCAGGTACCACCTATACTGTCACGATCACTGCTGACTGCGGCGGCGACGATGGTACCTCCGCCCCTGCCACCATATCTTTCAACACAGCTCTCTGTGAAGTGGCCGACCAGTGCGACTACATCTTCAACCTCACCGACAGCTACGGAGACGGCTGGAACGGCGCTTCCATCACGGTGCAGCAAAACGGCATCACGGTGGCTAACGTTGGTTTTACTTCCGGCTCTTCCGCAACGGTGAATGTCACTTTGTGCGACGGCCAGTCCACGACGTTGATTTGGAACACCGGCAGCTATGACAGTGAGTGCAGTTTCGAGGTGGTAACTCCGTATGGGGATGTCGCTTACACTGCTACGAGTGTTTCCGCCGGCACCCTGACTTCCTTCACCGCCAACTGTACGGCTCCCACCTGTCCGAAACCCACTCTGTTAGAGGTCACGAATGTCACCGCCACCTCTGTCACGTTGGATTGGCAGGTGAATGGCAGTGAGACCGCTTGGGAGGTTGTCTACGGTACACCCGGCTTCGATCCCAGCACCGCCACGAATGTGGAGAATGCTAACGCGCACCCCTACACCGTGCAGAATTTGACTGATGCCACCAGCTACGAGTTCTACGTCCGCGCAGTCTGCGCAGTAGATGACCAGAGCGACTGGTCGGCACCGGTTTCCGCAGCCACGCCTTGCGGCGGTGCCCTGACCGTTCCTTACACGCAGGATTTCGAAGGTTATTCCGGCACCACCTACACGGACAACAACGGTATTGCTCCTGCCTGCTGGACCACCTACAGCGCGAACACCACCTACGGTGCACCACACATCATCTCATCTGGTAGTTACCACTATGCAGCAAGCGGCAACAGCATGGTCTTCACCTGCAGCAGCGCCGGTTCCGACGCCTATGCCGCACTGCCCACCTTCACCGATCCGCTTAACACTCTGAAGCTTAACTTCTGGCGTGCTATGGAAAGCACCTCTCAAGGTACTCTCACCGTAGGTTATGTAACGGATCTCAACGACCTCGCCAACACTTTCGTGACCGTGGCCACCATCCCGTCTGTGGGTTCCACTTCCGGCGACACCATCAGCGTCAACTTCAACGAAGCGGGCATCCCAGCCAACGGCAATATCTGCTTCAACTGGCACAAGGACGACACCTACTACAGCTGCTGCATCGACAACGTCGCTGTGACACTTGCCGGCAGCGGTCCTGGACCTGTCATTACCGACCCGACGGTTGCCACCACCGCTGCAACGGCTATCGCACAGACCACTGCCACGCTGAACGGTACCATCACCAATCCTGACGGCGTGACCATCACGGCTAAGGGCTTCGAATGGAAAGCTACCGCTGGCGGCACCTACGCTCCTGTGACCGTGACGGGCGCTAACCTCACCTACAACCTCACCGGTTTGACCGCCAACACGGGTTACACCTACAAGGCCTTCATCACCTTCAACGGTACTACTGTTTACGGTAATGAGGTAACCTTCACCACGCTGCCTGACGATGTACAGCCTTGCGACGTCCCGACCGGTTTGCACACCACAACGGTCGAGAACGAGGCTATCGCCATCGCTTGGGATGCTAACCCCAACGTCACCAGCTGGAACATCCAGTATCGTCCGGTGGGCGGCACCCTCGCTTCTGCTACCTCCACCACCAACAGCTACAACATCACCGGATTGACGGGTCTCACCACCTACGAAATCCAGGTGCAGGCGGATTGTGGTAACGGTAACGTCAGCGACTGGTGTACGGCTATCTCAGCCCAAACCACCAACGTGGGTATCGAGAACTACCTGCTTAACAGCATCTCCTTGTACCCGAATCCTGCGAAGGAATACATCGACGTGCGCGTTGACGAACTCAATGTCACCAACATGGAGGTTTACGATGTGTACGGCAAGTTGATCAACACCGTCAACGTGATCGACAACCCGACCCGCATCAACGTCTCCAACCTGGCCGCCGGCATGTATTTCGTGCGCGTGACCACCGAACAAGGCGTTGCCACGAAGTCATTCGTCAAGAAATAATCGATTCTACAATACCTAAAAACCAAGGTCGCCCCAATCGGGCGACCTTTTTTTATCCTCCTAAACCTGTAAACCTCTAAACCTGTTAATAAAATGTTGATAAAACATACCGTTCCGCGGCAGGCGGTTTCGGCGTATTTTTGTATTTTTGCACAATATTTTCAATTTTGTATATTTTTATTTACTGAAATATTAATTATTCATTAAAAACCACGTATTATGAAAAAGATTCTACTTCTGACGCTTATGCTATTGACACTAGGCTTAAGCGGGTTTGCGCAGAGTCTGTCGGACTACATCATGACGACAGGCACCGACGCGACCAAGTGGCAGACACTGACCACTACCACGAATCTGATTTCCGGAACGGGCGACAGCAAAGCCACCGCTGTGACGGACATCGGCTTCACGTTCAATTTCGCGGGAACCGACTACACGCAGTTCTCCGTCAACTCGGACGGTAACTTGCGTTTCGGCTCCACGGTTACAGGCACGGGCAACTACTCCACCCCGTTCAGCGCCTCTAACGCCATCCTCAACAACCCGAAAATCAACATGCTGGGTTGTGATGGCTACATCACGGACAGTGGTCACGTGTATCATCAGGTGCTCGGCACCGCTCCCAACCGCGTGTGCGTCATCGAGATTTTCACCTCCACCTACAGCTCCACCTCCCGCAACTCTCTGTTGCGTTGGCAGGTACAGCTCTTCGAGACCACCAACGAGATTCAGATCGTCTATCCTTCCCAAATGCCTCCCATTCTTCCGGCAGTGGCACGCCAACCGGGTATGTGCGTGAACGGCAGCAACATCATCCTAATTGATGCCAACCACAACGCCTCTTTCCTCAATGCAGGCACATCCACCAACCAAATTCCCTCTGGCAACTGGCCGGACGTGGACCGTTACTACCACTTCACCATCGCCAACTGCGCCACTCCTTCCACCATCACTGCTTCAAACATCACCACCAGCAGCGTGGATATCACTTGGAGTGCCTCTGCCAGTTCCTCGTCTTATATTTTTGAATACAAACCTACTGACGGTACTTGGAACGACGACGCCATCACATTGTTCGTCAGCGACACCACACAATCCATCACGGGTTTGACCCCCAACACCTATTATGATGTGCGTGTGGCCACTGACTGCGGCACAGAGCAGAGCAACTACGTCAGCACTACCATTCACACGGAATGCGTGGCCATCTCTGTGGCAAATGAACCTTATGTAGAAGGCTTCGAAGGGTATGCTTCCTATACTTTCCCAGACTGCTGGACCCGCCTTTCCGGCTATTCCACCAGCACATACAATTATCCTTATATCAACAATTCCAGCTCCACTGCACATTCAGGTGATGGATATTGTTATTTCTATACCAACACCGCCACACCCATCGTGGTGGCATTGCCCGAATTCGTCGAAGACATCAACACACTTCGTCTGGACTTCTGGATGAAACCTGCTGGCACTACTACCGCATACGGTCAGGTGGAGGTGGGTGTCATGACCGACCTGACCGACATGAACACTTTCCATGCGTTGAAGACTTGGACGGCCGTGAACGTCGGTTCCTCCGCTTGGGCAGAATACACCGTCGATTTCGATACCGTCACGCCCTCCGGCAACAGCGACTATATTGTCATTGTCCGCCGTAATCCTACTGGCACTTCCACTAACGCATGGTACTTTGACGACATCAAGGTGATGCCCATCCCGACCTGTGACGCCCCGACTGATCTGGCTATTACAGGTGCCACCACCACTTCTGTGGACCTCACCTGGGATCCCGGCGAGGAGAGCGCTTTCACCGTTTACTATCGTCCTGTGGGCGACTCCGTTTACCAATCTGTCAGCAACGTGAGCTTGGACGGTGACAACGTTTACACTTTGGACAATCTGACCCCCTCTACCACATACGTGTGGTATGTTGCGGCCATGTGCAGTGACGGCAGTGAGACCGCCAGCAACCCGGCCACCTTCGCTACCACTATGGTTCCCGTTTCACTGCCCTACACCACCGACTTTAGTGCCACTTCCGACCAAAGCTGGCTGCTGAACAACGGTAACTGTGCGAACTACTGGACGATGGGAGCCGTTAACGACACGGCCAACGCATTGTATATCACCAATGACGGATCGACCCCTGGGTTCACTGTCTCCAGCATCTCTGTGGTATCAGCCGCAAAGCTCTTCACCGTGGGTGACGACGCTCAGTTCCAAATCAGCTTTGATGTGCGTATCGGCGGTGAAAGCTCCTACGACTACCTGAAGATGTTCTTTGCACCGGCCACGGAAACCTATCCGGCTTCCACCACCGCCCCTGGAACTACTGACTACGGTTACAACAGCTATTCACAATATGCTTTCGACTTCTCAGACTACATGTCCCAATCTACCAGTTCTTCTAACATTGCGTACAAGTTCAATTTGACAGGCGGCAACACGGTGCATATCGACGCCATCATGTCGAACCCGAACGAGAACCCCGATGCCAACTCCACTGCCCAGCTGGTATTCGCATGGAAGAACGACGGTTCCGGCGGTGTACAACCCGGCGCCATCATCTCCAACGTTTATGTCTCTGCTGTGAGCTGTCCGAGCCCTGAGAACCTTGTGATCTCCACTAGCGACGCTCACTCTGCCACTCTCGCGTGGGATGAGAATAATGACATCTCTGCATGGACGGTCGAATACGGCGAACACGGTTTCACCTTAGGCACCGGCACGGAAATCCCTGTTTCCGGCACACCTGAAATCACTCTCTCCAACCTCACTGCCCAAACCTCATACGATGTGTATGTGCATTCCAACTGCAGCGACGGTTCAACATCGCTCAACGCTTTCACAACCTTCACCACTTCCTGTGAGCCCTACACCACCTTGCCCTTCACGGAGAATTTTGACAACACTACTGGAGCCACCACCACTTCAGTGGCTGTCAACAACCTGCCCTATTGCTGGAGCTACTACAACCACGGCACTAGCACCAGCTATTCCGGCTACCCGATAGTGTATACCAGCGCCACCTACGCTGCCTCCGGCAGTAACTCCCTGCGCTTCTACACCTATAGCACCTCCGGCACCTACGACGACCAAATCGCTATTCTTCCGATGTTCGACCCGACCACTTATCCTGTCAACACGTTGCAACTTTCCTTGGATGTTCGTGCCCTGAGCACCTCCTATCCGTTCAACCTGGTGGTCGGTGTAATGAGCAGTCCCGCCGACAAGACAACATTTATCGCACTTGACACCATCACCACCCAATCCACCACTTACGCCACCTACGAGATTCCGTTCGCCACATACACGGGCATGGGCAACTACATCGCCTTCATGGCCCCGCAACCTACGGCAAACTACAACTACGGTTATGTGGACAATATCGTGGTGGATCTCATCCCTAACTGTCCGAAGCCTACCCATTTCCAAGCTGCCAGCCTCGGTTCCAACACGGTCGACCTGACTTGGACAGAGAACGGTTCAGCCACCGCATGGGAGATTGAATACGGTCCCGCCGGCTTCACACAAGGCTCCGGCACTGTGGAGAATGTCACCAACGAGCCGCCTTACACCATTTCCGGTTTGACCTCCAACACGGCTTACGACTTCTACATTCGTGCCAACTGCGGTAGCGAGTACAGTGCATACGCCCCTGTTCTTTCTCTCACCACCGCTTGTGACGCCATCGACTCCCTTCCGTGGTCTGACTTTTTCGACACCTACGGTACCGGTACAACGGCTTATCCTTCTTGCTGGGGTAAGATCAACACCTACACCTCCGGTGACAGACCCTACGTCATCTCCACCAACTACAGTGCTCCCGGTTCCTTGTATTTCTATGCAGGTACCAGCGGCACCTACAACATCGCCGTCACCCCGCCGTTTGACGCTTCCATTCCGGTCAACACGTTGCAGGCTACTTTCATGTACAGAGCCACCAATTCCACTGACCACATGATTGTGGGTGTGATGACCAACCCTGCCGATGCCAACACCTTTGTGCCTATCGACACTATCTTCCCGGCAAGCTCGGTTTCCACTTGGGTGGAGAGAGATGTCATTTTCGCTCCCTACACCGGCAACGGTCAATACATTGCCTTCAAGTGCGCTTATACGAGCACTGCTGCTTATTCCTACATTGACAACCTCGTGATTGATGTGATTCCTGACTGTCCGAAACCTTCCCAGCTGCACGCTGTCAGCACGACCACGTCCAGCATTGAGTTGGGATGGACCGAGAACGGTACTGCCACTTCTTGGGAAATCGAGTACGGCCCTGCCGGCTTCACTCCAGGTAACGGCACGGTGGAAATGGTTTCCACCAACCCTTACACCATCGACAACTTGTCAGCTTCCACAATTTATGACTTCTATGTGAGTTCTGACTGTGGCGGCGAAATGAGCGAACAGTCAACGGTATTCTCCACTTCCACCTCATGCGGTGTTATCAGCCAACTGCCTTACGTAAACGGCTTTGACGCTTACGGCACCGGCACCACTGTATATCCGCTCTGCTGGGGTAAAATCAACACTTACTCTGCTGACAGACCTTATGTTAACGCTACCTGCTATGCGGGTGTGGGTTCTCTCTATTTCTATGCAGGCACCAGCGGCACCTACAACATCGCTATCACGCCTCAGTTTGATGCCTCTATCGACATCAATACGCTGCAGGCCAGCTTCATGTACAGAGCCACCAACACCACCGACCGTCTGATCGTGGGTGTGATGTCCAACCCTACCGATGCCAACACCTTCGTGCCGGTTGACACTGTCGCGCCTGCCACCACTGCCTCCTCCTGGGTCGAGAAAGAGGTGAATTTCAGCCAATACACCGGCAGCGGCCACTATATCGCTTTCAAGTGCGCTTACACCTCCGCAGCGGCATATTCCTACATCGACAATTTGATGATTGGTTTGATTCCTTCTTGTCCGAAGCCCAACCAAGTGCACATCGTGAGCACCACGAGCAGCAGCATTGAATTAGGCTGGACAGAGAACGGCACCGCCACTTCTTGGGAGATTGAATACGGTCCCACAGGTTTCACTCCTGGCACTGGAGACGTGACCACAGCTGCCGCCAACCCCTTCACCGTTTCTAACCTCACCACTGCCACCACCTACGACTTCTATGTCTCTGCTATCTGCGACGACGGCGGAATGAGCGATCCTTCCTTCACCTTTACGGCCACCACCGAATGCGAACCGTACACCACGCTGCCCTTCACGGAGAATTTCGATTCTGTGCCTGGTGTCACCACCACATCGTTAGCGGTCAGCAACCTGCCTGTTTGCTGGAAAAACCTCAACATGGGTTCATCCACAACCTACTCTGGCTACCCGATTATTTACAGCAGCAGCACTTACTCCGCTTCCGGCAGCAATTCCATGAGATTCTACTCCTACACCACTGCCGGCACTTACGACGACCAGATTGCCATTTTACCCGCCTTTGACCCCACGCTCTATCCTATCAACACCTTGCAGCTCTCCTTTGATGCACGCAACAACGGATCCTACACCTTCAAATTGGTGGTTGGTATTATGAGCAATCCTGCCGACAAGACGACGTTTGAGCCTATCGACACCATCATCACCACCTCCAACGCGTATGCCACTTACGAGTTCCCGTTCAGCCAATACACCGGCACGGGCAACTATATCGCCATCATGGCTCCGCAACCGACCTCCAGCTACAACTCCGGTTATGTGGACAACATCGTGGTGGATTACATTCCGACCTGTCCGAGACCTCACAACTTGGAAGTCACCAACATCACTGACGTCACCGCCACCCTCTCTTGGACAGCCATGGGCACTGAAACTTCCTGGGAGATTGCTTACGGTCCTGCAGGTTTCGATCCCGAGGGCAACGACGCCAACTATGTTACGGCCATCTCCAATCCGTTCACCGTGCAGAACCTGACACCTGCCACTCCTTATGAGTTCTATATTCGTGCGCTCTGTTCAGGCACTGAGATGAGTCAGTGGAGCAGTCAGAGCGCTTCAGGTACCACCTCCTGCTCCGGTACGGTTGACCTTCCTTACTCTGAGAACTTCGACAGCTACACTGGCTCTGTCTATAACGATCCCAACGGTATTGCCCCTGCTTGTTGGACCACTTCCAGCAACAACGCCACCTACGGCGCACCTCACATCTCCGGCAGCGGCAGCTACCACTATGTACACAGCGGCACCAACAGCATGGTCTTCACCTGCAGCAGCGCCGGTTCCGACGCTTACGCCGCACTGCCCACCTTCACCAACGCACTGAACACCCTCACGCTGAACTTCTGGCGTGCTATGGAGAGCACCTCCCAAGGTACGCTCACCGTGGGTTATGTGACCGATTTGAACGACCTTGCCACCTCCTTCGTGACTGTGGCTACCATTCCGTCTGTGGGTTCTACTTCCGGCGACACCATCAGCGTTGATTTCACCGGTACAAACATCCCGGCAACGGGCAATATCTGCTTCCACTGGTATCAGAACAGCACTTTCTACTCCTGCTGTATTGACGACATCAACGTCACCAGCAACGGTTCCGGTCCTGTGATTACCGATCCTACTGTGGCCACCACTGCTGCATCGGCTATCGGACAGACCACCGCTACCTTGAACGGTACCATCACGAACCCCGACAACGTGACCATCACGGCCAAGGGCTTCGAATGGAAGGCTACCGCTGGCGGCACCTACGCTCCTGTGACCGTGACGGGCAATGACCTCACCTACAACCTCACCGGCCTGACCGCCAACACGGGTTACACCTACAAGGCATTCATCACCTTCAACGGCACCACTGTTTACGGTAACGAGGTAACCTTCACCACGCTTCCTGAAGACACTCCGGAGCCTTGTAACGTTCCTACTGGTTTGCATACTACGACGGTCGAGAACGAAGCTATCGCCATCGCTTGGGACAATGACGCCAACGTCACCAGCTGGAACATCCAGTATCGTCCTATGGGCGGCACTCTCGCTTCTGCTACCTCCACCACCAACAGCTACAACATCACCGGTTTGACGGGTCTCACCACCTATGAAATCCAGGTGCAGGCTGACTGTGGCGACGGTAACGTCAGCGATTGGTGTACGGCTATCACAGCCCAAACCACCAACGTGGGCATTGAAAGCTATCTGCTCAACAGCATCTCCTTATACCCGAATCCTGCAAACGACGTCATCAATGTACAATGTACAATGAACAATGTACAGGTGAAGGCATTGGAGGTGTTTGACGTGTACGGTAAATTAATCCGCACCGTAGAGACGGTGTGCACACCGTCTCTACAGACGCAAATCAACGTCTCTGATTTGGCAAGCGGCATGTATTTCGTCCGCGTGACCACCGAACAGGGTACTGCCACCAAATCCTTCGTGAAGAAATAGTTTAAAGTTTAAGGTTTAAGGTTTATTTCGGAAAATTTCGAATCCAAATCCCTTAAACCTTAAACCCTCAACCTTAAACCAAAAGGGCCGTTTCCAGAGATGGTGACGGCCCTTTTTGTTAATTAAATGTTGATAACTTTTGATTACACCTATGTATGATATTTTGTAATTTTGCTCTGTTTTTTTAAACTTGTTCATTATAAGGATTTTACATTTTCATTATTCACCAAAATATCAAAGTTATGAAGAAGTTTCTACTAATGTTATTGACGGCGATTTTATGCATGCCGTTGATGCTGAATGCTCAGTTTACTGCGACATTCGGAACAGGAACGAGTGCTACCACCACGGGTGGTAGTGCGGGCGCGCCTATGAGTTATGGCGGTGCCTATTCATGGTGTCAGCAGATTTACCGGGCTTCCGAGCTCGCAGCAGCCAACGTGCCTGCCGGTGCTGTCATCCTCTCCATCTCGTTCTACAACGCGACGGGCGCAACGACCATGTCGGACATCCGCACCTACATGGGTCACTGCACCAATGACTATTACACCGGTACGTCCGACTGGACTCCGTTCAACACGCTCTCCCTGGTGGACTCCGGCGACTGGGTCTCCCCCAGCATCGGCTGGTTCGATGTTGATCTTGACGCACCGTTCGTTTGGGACGGCAGCAGCAACATCGTGGTGGGTGTCTCCTTCCGCGGTGCACACTCCGACTACTCTACCAACAATCCGAACTGCGGTTATCAGTACACCTCTCAAGGAGGCAGCGCGCATATCCGCCGTTTCAGCACTACGCTCTCCTCTTGCGATCCTACCAGCACGGCTGCTGCAAACTCCGTCAGCACCAACCGTCCTAACCTCAAGATCACCTACATTGTCTCCGGTTGTGCAAGCCTTACGCCCACTGTGGCCAACATTCAACCCTACTCCGCCGACCTCAGCTGGTACAACTTCCAACAATCGGTTAACAGCTGGGATCTCATGTACGGCGAAGCCGGCACTTTCGACACTCTTAGCGGCGGTACCACCGTCACCAATATCACGGATACCTTCTACTATATGACTGGACTCAACTCCGGCACCACCTACGCAGTCTATATGAAACCTTACTGCTCTTCCGAGACCGGCAGCTGGTCTGCTCCGCGTGTTTTCACCACGCTGGCAGCCTGCCCCACTCCCAACAACCTCACCATCATGAGCCACACGGCTGAAGAGGCTACGATCACCTGGTTACCGGGTGCTTCCGAATCCGGTTGGGAGATTGCTTGTGTGCCTCACGGCGACCCTGCCTACTCCGTCACCCCCATCTCTGTATCTTCTTATCCTTACACTATTACCAACCTCATCGACAACACCCAATACGACGTCTATGTGCGTGCTGAATGTGGCAATGGCGAGTACAGCTACTGGACCTCTGCCGTCTCTTTCACCACCGACCCGTATTGCACCGAGCCCACGAACGTGCAGGCCACTCAGGTGCAGGGTACTTCTGCGCTTATCTCTTGGGGCTCTGCTCCTGTAGGGGCTACCGGCTACACCGTCGGTTACGCTGAAGCCGGCACAGGCATCTGGACCACTGAATTGGTGACCGGCAATTCCCTTATGCTTTCCGGTCTTACCCCCAACACCGAATACGACGTGTTTGTGCTCTCCATGTGCGACCAAGGTGATGCAGACACCATCTACACCGATTTCACCACGCCTTGTATGGCAGGCGGCGATCCGTTCACCGATGGCACTATCAACACCTACCTGATTCCGTTGAACAACTACTACAACTACACCTACTCGCAGCAGATCTTCCTCGCTTCTGAAATCAACGGTGCCACCACCCTCGACAGTGTCGCCTTCTACTACAACTACTCCTCACCCTCCACGGTGAAGACGAATGTGACCATCTATCTGGGCCACACCACCCAATCCACATTCTCAAGCACTTCCAACTATATTCCTGCCTCCAACTTGACGCAGGTCTATACCGGTCCCATGAACTGTTCACTAGGTTGGAACACGTTCGTGTTCACCACCCCGTTCCAATACAACGGCACGGACAACCTCGTGCTTGTGGTGGATGACAACTCCGGCGACTATGACGGCAGCTCATACGTATTCCGCGCCCACAACGCCGGTGCCACCCGTACCGTATATTATTATTCAGACGGTACGAATCCTGATCCCACCAACCCCACTTCAGGAAGCCCGAGCAGTTCCACCACTTCCAACCGTAGCGACGTGAAGTTCTTCATTCCTTGCGACAACACGGTCACCTGTGTTGCTCCCAACCTGTTTGTCACTGAGGCCACCGACGAAAGCATCTCTTTGGATTGGGCTCCGGGCAACAGCGAATCCTCTTGGGAACTTGAGTACAGCGAGGATGCCTCCACTTGGATTTCCGAAGGCGTGGTAAGCACCTCTCCTTACACTATCAGCAACCTGACGTCCAACACGTTATACTACATTCGTATGCGTTCCGTCTGCGGCGGTGGCGAATACAGCGGCTATGCTTCCTTAACTCAGCGCACCGCTTGTGCCGATATGTCCACACTGCCGTTTATGGAGAATTTCGACTCCTACACTGGCGCCACCTCCACTTCTGTGGCTACCAACAACCTGCCTTATTGCTGGAGCTACCTCAACGAAGGTACTTCCACCTCATACTCCGGCTATCCTATCATCTATGCCAGCGCCACGTATGCCGCTTCCGGCAGCAACTCCATCCGTTTCTACACCTACACCACGGCTGGCACGTATGACGACCAAATTGCCATCCTGCCTCCTATCGACACGGATGTGAATCCTTTGAATACGCTGCAAATCGCTCTTGATGTGCGTGCCCTCTCCACCAGCTACAATTTCAAACTGGATGTGGGTATCATGACGAATCCTAGCGACCGTAACACCTTCGTTACCATTCAGACTATCAACACCCAGTCCACCACCTATGCCAACTACGAAATTCCTTTCAGCCAATACACAGGCACTGGCAAATACATTGCTTTGAGAGCCAGCATGCCGACCACCGGTTACAACTATGGTTATGTGGACAACATCCGCGTGGAACCCATCCCCGCTTGTCCTAAGCCCACCAACGTAACCTCCACGGTCAGCACAACCAACAGCATCACGCTGGCTTGGACGGAAGTGGGTACCGCTAACTCTTGGGTGATCACCTACGGTCCTACCGGTTTCAATCCCGCTTCTTCCGTTGCCATGACCGAAACGGTTTACGACAATCCTTACACCATCAGCGGTTTGAGCGCCTCTATGGGCTATGACTTCTATGTCCAATCCGACTGCGGCGGCGGTGAACTCAGCAGCATGTCCAATGTCTACACAGCTGCTACCCAGTGCGACATGATTACCGCACTGCCTCTTATGGAGAACTTCGACGCCTACACAGGTGCCACCTCCACTTCTGTGTCTGTCAACAACCTGCCTTACTGCTGGTCCAACCTCAACACCGGTACCAGCTCCTCTTATTCTGGTTATCCGATCATTTACGCCAGCGCAACCTATGCCGCTTCCGGCAACAACGCTATGCGTTTCTACACCTACACCACCTCCGGCACATACAGCGACCAGACCGCTATTCTGCCGCAGATTGATGTGAACAGCATCCCGATGAACACGTTGCAGCTCACTTTTGACGCCCGTCAGAACAGCACCAGCTATCCGTTCACTTTGGTTGTCGGTGTGATGGACAACCCGACGCTTGCCTCTTCATTCACTGCAGTGCAGACTGTCACGGTATCTTCCACCTCTTACAACACCTTCGAAGTGCCGCTCACTCAATACGCCGGCACCGGTGCTTACATCGCCATCAAAGCTCCGCAACCGACCTCTGGTTACAACTACGGTTATGTGGACAATATTATTGTCGACCTTGCTCCGCTTTGCGTGAAGCCGACGAACGTCATCGCCAGCAACATCACCGCTAACAGTGCGGACATCAACTGGATGCCCGGCGGCAGCGAGACTGATTGGGAAGTGGTGGTTGTACCTTCGGGTATGAGCATCGTCACCGGCACTCCCGAGCCTGCAAGCAGCCATCCTTACACTCTCACCAATTTGAACGACAACACCGCTTACGACGTCTATGTGCGTGCAGATTGTGGTACGGGCACCGACTACAGCTCTTGGAGCCAGGTTTGCCATTTCACAACCCCGCCGTTGTGTTCTGCTCCCACGAATGTGGAAGTCAGCCAAATTGCCGGCACATCCGCATTGGTCACTTGGGACGCTGCCATCTTCGGTGCTACAGGCTATACGGTTGCCTACACAGAGACTGGCATGGACAGCTGGACCACTCAAACTGTCACGGGTACCAACTACATGCTCTCAGGCCTCACCCCATTGACCGCCTACACGGTGACGATCACCTCTGAATGCGATGAAGGCACCGCACCTGTTGTAACCAAGAATTTCACCACCAGCTGCTTGTTTGGCGGTGACAATTTCGTCGGCAACGGTACTTCCACCAGCTACAACATCCCGTTGAACACCTTCTACAACTACTCATACGTACAACAGCTCTATCTGGCCAGCGAAATCAACAACTCTGGCGACATTCACTCCATCGGCTTCCAATATATCTATTCCACAGCTCAAACCAAGAACAACCAATCCATCTATTTGGCAGAAACCGATCTGAACACCTTGTCCACTTGGATACCTGCTGATTCCCTGACCTTGGTCTATAGCGGCTCCATCAACTACAATAACAGCGGTCCCGACAACTGGGTCACCATCAATTTGGATTCCGCGTTCAACTACAGCGGCAACCGCAACTTGGTGGTGGTAGTCAAGAACGACCACGGCTCCTATTCAACCAGCAGCAACAATACCTTCAAAACGCATTCTGCCAGCGGTATGACACTGCAATATTACAATGATTCGAACCCGTTCTCTCTGACCAGTCCTTCAAGTGCAAGCACCTACTCTTACCGTAACAACATCAAGTTCGGTATGGAATGTGACAACACGGTCACCTGTATCGCTCCCAATGTTTATGTTACAGAGATCACAGGAAACAGCATTACCTTGAACTGGGCTCCGGGCAACAGCGAATCCTCTTGGGAGCTTGAGACCAGCACAGACGGTACCACTTGGAATCCGGAAGGCACGGTCACCTCTGCTCCTTACACACTTTCCAACCTGACGCCCAACACGCTTTACCATGTCCGTCTGAGAAGTATTTGCGGCGGCGGTGAATTCAGCACTTGGGCTACCGTCAACCAACGTACAGAGTGTGCCGCTATCAGCACGCTGCCTTACATGGAGAACTTCGACACTTGGACGGGTGCCACCTCCACTTCGGTGTCTGTCAACAACCTGCCCTATTGCTGGAGCAACTACAACACGGGCACCAGCTCATCTTATTCCGGTTACCCGATCATCTATGCCAGCGCTACGTATGCGGCTTCCGGCAGCAACTCCTTGAGATTCTACACCTACACCACCTCCGGCACTTATTCTGACCAGACCGCCATCTTGCCTGTCATTGATGTGAACACGCTGCCGATGAACACGCTGCAGCTCACTTTCGATGCCAGAGCATTGAGCACGAGCTATCCGTTCAATCTGGAAATCGGTGTGATGACGGATCCTACAAACATCAATACCTTTATGGTTCTCTCCACCATCACCACCCAGTCTACCACTTACGCCAACTACGAGATTCCGTTGAACCAATACACCGGCACAGGCGCTTACATCGCCCTCAGAGCTCCGCAACCGACCTCCAACTATAACTACGGTTATGTCGATAACATCGTAGTGGATGTTATTCCTTCTTGTCCGAAACCCACTCAAGTGCATGTGGTAAGTGCTACCAACAACAGCATCGAGTTGGGATGGACAGAGGTTGGCACTGCCACCTCTTGGGTGATTGAATACGGTCCTGTCGGCTTCACGCTTGGCAACGGCACCATCGAGAATGCTTCAACCAATCCTTACACCGTCACTAACCTGACCGCTTCCACCCAATATGACTTCTATGTGAAGGCTGACTGCGGTGGCGGCGACTTAAGCAACTACACTTCAACATTCACCACAGCCACCGAGTGCGACGCTATCACGCAACTGCCTTATCAGGAGAATTTCGACACCTACGGCACTGGCGAAAGCGCATATCCGCTCTGTTGGGGTAAGATCAACACCTACTCTTCCAACAGACCTTACGTGAATTCCACTCACTATGAAGGTGTGGGTTCCCTCTACTTCTATGCTACTTCCACCACCTACAACGTCGCTATCACCCCGCAATTTGATGCCACCATCCCAGTGAACACGTTGCAGGCAAGCTTCATGTACAGAGCCACCAACTCCACCGACCGTCTGATCGTGGGTGTGATGACCAATCCCGCCGATGCCAGCACCTTCGTGCCTGTAGATACAGTTTATCCTGGCAGCACTGTCTCCTCATGGGTATCGAGAGAGGTTGTCTTCAGTAACTACACCGGCACCGGCCAATACATCGCTTTCTACAACGGCAATCCTTCCGCCACTTGCTACTCCTACATCGACAATCTGGAAATCGGTGTAATCCCGACTTGTCCGAAACCGCAAAATTTGCACATTGTGGATGCTACCGTCAACAGTCTTGAATTAGGCTGGACGGAAGTTGGTTCTGCCACCAGCTGGGAGATTGCTTACGGTGATCCCGGATTCGATCCTAATGACGCCACGGAGGCTACGTACGTAACGGCTGGCACCAACCCGTTCACGGTGCAGAACCTGACGAGCGCAACCGCTTACCAGTTCTACGTTCGTGCGCTCTGCAGCAGCACTGACATCAGCTACTGGAGCAGCTCAACGACAGGTTCCACTACCATGCAACCCGCCAGCTTGCCTTACACAGCTGACTTCTCCGATCCTACCGACGAATGGATACTGAACAATGGAAGCTGTACCAACTACTGGGTCAGAGGTACCGTTAACAACGACGACGCTCTCTTTGTGACCGACAACGGCACCACTCCGAACTACACTATCACCTCCACTTCAGTGGTGGCAGCCCAGAAGTTGTTCACCGTGGGCACCAACGACTCCATCACCATCACCTTCGACGTGCAAGTGCAAGGCGAGAGCAGCTTCGACTACATGAAGTTGTTCCTGGCTCCTGCTTCCGCGCAGTTCCCCGCCTCCACCAGCGCACCGAGTGCCGGCGACTACGGCTACAACAGCTACTCTACCAACGCTTACGACTTCTACAGCAACGGCTATGGTTCACAATCTTCTTACCACTATGTGATGAATATGGCCTCTGGCACAGTACACGTGGTGGCAACGATGCCTAACCCGAACGCCAGCCCGACCTCTACCTCCACCGCTCTGTTAGTCTTCGCTTGGAAGAACGACCCGAGCGTGGGTACTCAACCGCCTGCCACTATCACCAACTTGACGGTGACGGAAAGCGGTTCCGGTCCTGGTCCTGTGATCACCGATCCTACGGTGGCTACCGCAGCTGCAACCGCTATCGCTCAGACCACCGCTACCTTGAACGGTACCATCACGAATCCTGACAACGTGACCATCACGGCGAAGGGCTTCGAATGGAAGGCTACCGCAGGCGGCACCTACGCTCCTGTGACCGTGACGGGCAATGACCTCACCTACAACCTCACCGGCCTGACCGCCAACACGGGTTACACCTACAAGGCATTCATCACCTTCAACGGCACCACTGTTTACGGTAACGAGGTAACCTTCACCACGCTGCCTAACGACGTACAACCTTGCGACGTCCCGACCGGTTTGCACACCACTAATGTCGAGAACGAGGCTATCGCCATCGCTTGGGATGCTAACCCCAACGTCACCAGCTGGAACATCCAGTATCGTCCGGTGGGCGGCACCCTCGCTTCTGCTACCTCCACCACCAACAGCTACAACATCACCGGTTTGACAGGTCTCACCACCTACGAAATCCAGGTGCAGGCTGACTGTGGTAACGGTAACGTCAGCGACTGGTGTACGGTCATCACGGCCCAAACCACCAACGTGGGTATCGAGGAGTACTTGCTCAACAGCATCAGTTTGTTCCCGAACCCGGCCAACGACGTTATCAATGTACAATGTACAATGAACAATGTACAGGTGACGGCATTGGAAGTGTTTGATGTTTATGGTAAATTGATCAACACCGTGAATGTGATTGACAATCCGACTCAAATCAACGTCTCCAACCTGGCAAGCGGCATGTATTTCGTCCGCGTGACCACGGAGGAGGGTACGGTTACGAAATCGTTTGTCAAAAAATAATCGATACCCCGACCTGTAGAGACGGTGTGCACACCGTCTCTACAATACCGAAAAACCAAGGTCGTCCGAATTCGGGCGACCTTTTTCGTTGCCGCCCAACAACATCGAGCAACCCCGATTCCACTTCCTCTGGAAGGGGTGCCCGAAGGGCGGGGTAGGCAAAACGTTGCCCGTCAGGGCGAAACATTCCCACAAAAAAAGACGCCACAACGTGACGTCTTTACCTGTATGGTATTCTTAAACCCGTAAACCTCTAAACCCGTAAACCTCTAAACCTCTAAACCTCCTACGCTAACGACCACTCGGCCCCATCCTTGGTGTCTTTCACCACGATTCCGGCGGCGTTGAGGTCGTCGCGGATTTTGTCAGACAGAGTCCAGTTCTTTTCAGCTTTGGCGGTCTTGCGCATATCGAGAACCAGCTGCATGGCCTTCTCCAATGCGTCGTGCTCGCGGGTATCGCCGCTTTGCGACAGCTCGGGTTTGATGCCTAAGATGTCGAAGAAGAAGGTGCGGAAGGTGGTCTTCAGCAGCTCGATGTCTTCGGCGGTAAGGGTGGCGTGTCCGTCCTTCACAGCGTTGATAATACGCGTGGCGTCAAACAGCTCCGCAATCACCTTCGGGGTGTTGAAGTCGTCGTTCATCGCCTCGTAGCAGCGTTCCTGCAGCGCAACAATGTTCTCGGTGGAGGTGCTGCCCGCTTTCAAGCTGTCGAGGTGACGCTCGGCGGCATAGAGCTTCTCCAAGCCCTTTTCGGCCGACTGCAACGCAGCGTTGCTGAAGTCCACCGTGCCGCGATAGGAGGCCTGCAACACGAAGTAACGGATCGTCATCGGTGAGTAAGCCTTCTCCAATTTAGGATGGTTGCCGGTGAAGAACTCGTTGAGGGTGATGAAGTTGCCGAGCGATTTGCCCATCTTCTGACCCTCAATGGTAATCATATTGTTGTGCATCCAGTAGCGCACGGAGCTTTTGCCGTTCGCCACGGTGCTCTGACACACTTCCGATTCGTGGTGCGGGAACATCAGGTCCATACCGCCGCCGTGAATATCGAACTGCTCGCCCAGGTACTTGGTGCTCATGGCCGTGCATTCGATGTGCCAGCCCGGGAAACCGACGCTCCACGGGGAGTTCCAGCGCATGATATGTTCAGGAGCGGCCTTCTTCCACAAAGCGAAGTCGGCGGGATTGCGCTTCTCGCTCTGGCCGTCCAGCTCGCGGGTATTGGCAATCAGCTCGGCCAAAACACGACCGGAGAGCTTGCCGTAGCCGAAGTCTTTGTCGAACTTCTCCACGTCGAAATAGACGGAGCCTTCCGACTCGTAGGCATAGCCCTTTTCCATAATCTTCTGCACCATCTCGATTTGCTCGATGATGTGGCCGGAAGCGCGCGGCTCAATGGAGGGACCTTTCACGTTGAGGGCATCCATCGCTTTGTGGTAGCTGTCCATATAATATTGCGCCACCTCCATCGGTTCGAGCTGCTCCAGGCGGGCTTTCTTGGCGATTTTGTCCTCGCCTTCGTCGGCGTCGTGTTCCAGATGGCCCACATCGGTGATGTTGCGCACGTAGCGCACCTTGTAGCCGATGTGCGTGAAATAGCGGAACACCACGTCGAAGGTCACCGCCGGACGCGCATGACCCAAATGCGGCTCACCATACACGGTAGGTCCGCAAACATACAGTCCCACATGGTCGGGCGTAATGGGTTGGAAGAGCTCTTTTCTCTTCGATAATGTATTGTATAAGAATACTTTTCCTTTGTTGTCTTCTTTGTTCATTGGGTTTATAGGTTTAGGGGGTTAGGGGTTTACGGGTTTAAGCGAACAATTGTTCGATTTGGTCTTCGTATTTCTTGATGAGGACGTTGCGTTTCAGTTTCAGCGTCGGGGTGAGCTCGCCGGACTGGATGGACCATTCGTGGTTCATCAGCAGGAAGCGCTTCACCTTCTCGGTGTCGCCGAAGAATTTGTTATACTCGTCCACAATCTTCTTGTATTTTTTCTGCACTTCAGGGTGCTCAATCATCTCCTCGTTGGTGGTGTATTCAATGCCCTTGTTCACACACCAGGAGCGCAAGTCAGCGAAGTTCGGCACAATGAGGGCAGCGGCAAACTGCTTGTTCTCGCCAACCACTAAGATATTGTCGATGAGCGACTCCTCCATGAACTTGTTCTCGATGATGGTGGGCACCACATATTTGCCGAATGCGGTCTTGAACATCTCCTTCTTGCGGCCGGTGATTTTCAATCGGCCTTCGGGGGTAAGCTGTCCGAGGTCGCCGGTGTGCAGCCAGCCGTCGGGGTCGATCACCGCGGCGGTCTGCTCGGGCTGGTTGTAGTAGCCCTTCATCACATGCGGTCCCTTGGTGAGGATTTCGCCGTCCTCGGCAATGCGCACGCGCGTGCCCGGCAGCACCGGACCGGCCGTGCCGATCTCCACACCGCCTTCGAAGAAGTTGCTCACCGCAATGACGGGAGAGGTTTCGGTGGTACCGTAGCCTTCCAACACGGGAATGCCCATCGCCCAGAAAATCTTGGAGATACGGGGCTGAATAGCGGCACCGCCCGTCACAATGACCTTCAGGTTGCCGCCCAGGGCCTTGTTCCACTGGTTCAGCACCAGCTTGCGCGCCAGCTTCAGCTTGCGGTCGTAGCGTTTGCCAGGGTTGTCGCCATACTGCAGGGCAATCTCGTTCGCCCAGAAGAAGATCTTCTGTTTGGTCTTCGGCAGCTTATGTCCTTTCGCGAGGATTTTGTCGTACACCTTCTCCAGCAGACGCGGCACCGTCGTGAAAATGTCGGGTTTCAGCTCCACCATATTCTCCTGAATCTTGGCGAGGTTCTCGGCATAGTAAATCGGCAAACCGAGATACTGCCAAGCATAGTTCATCATACGCTCATACACGTGACACAGCGGCAGATAGCTCAAAATGCGGTTGTCTCCGGTGGTGGGGATGATGGGCAGCACCGCCTCCACGTTGGAGAGGAAGTTGCGGTGAGAGAGCATCACCCCTTTGGGGAAGCCGGTAGTGCCGGAGGTGTAGACCAGCGACACGATGTCTTCGGGTTTGATGCTGTCTTTGATTTCCTGCAGGTATTGCGGTGCGGGGTTCGCCCGACCGAGATCTATAACTTCGTTCAAGTGCTTATATCCCAACAAGTTACGAAAAGTATAGACATTGTTTTTCAGTTCCGGTTTGTCTTCCAGAATCTGAGTGATTTTGCGCAGCAGATCCCAGCCGGCCACGAAGACCAGCTTCACGTTGGCATCTTCGAAAATATAGCGGTAGTCGCTCTCGCTGATGGTCGGGTAGATGGCCACGTGAAGGGCGCCGATCTGCATGATGGCCATGTCGAGGAAATTCCATTCCGGACGGTTGGGCGTGATGGTAGCCACGCTGTCGCCTTTTTTGATGCCCAGCTGCATCAATCCGTATGAAAGATTATTGACAATTTCCACATATTTGGCGGTGCTGTACTTCACCCAACTGCCGTTCTCCTTGCAGCACAGCGCATCCTCTTTGGGAAACTCTTTCAGGTCCCGTTCGAGCATGTCGAACAATCGAGTCACTTCCATAATCCTAATTTAGAATGAGGCGGCAAAAATACAATTTTTTATGAATAGGAGGTTTACGGGTTTACGGGTTTACAGGTTTACGATACCGCAAAACATTTGCAGGAGACCGGTGACCGGTGACCGGTACCCCGCCCCCCCCGAATCCGAAAATTTCTAACTCCGATGTAACTCTGACTTAAGTCTGACTTTCCCCTGATGCAACCCCGTAAACCCCCAAATCTCAAGTCTCAAGTCTTAAGTCTCAAATCCCTAATCTGTTAACCAAAAGTTATTTATATATAAACAACTTACCAACGAACCACCCCAAAAACATTGTATTTTTGTCACCGGAAATCTGCATGAGCGCTCGCGGCTTTCCAACCGTTCTTTGACGTACTGTAAACCTGTAAACCCCTAAACCCGCAAAAGCAAAATCTTCAATGCTTGTCTTTTCATTTCTCATTCGGTTTTAAATACAACTTGTTATGCGGATAGTCGAAAATGACATTGTGTTGCGACATGTAATCCACACCGAGACAACCGTCGTGCTTAATACGATAATCCTCTGTGATATAGATGTTATAGTCGTTGAGCTGTTTTGTCTTCCGCAACAAATCGTATGCATCGGAAGTCGTGTCCTGTTTTAAGGAATCGGTGGTGAGCTGCATTCTGAAATCTTTATACCATAACGAAACCGTAGCCCCCAGATCCACGAGGAGCCACGCATCCGTCTTGGTGCCGTCCTTCTTCACAAATCCATCAAAAATCACCCGGGGAAGCATCCCGAACTTCGCATCCTCCGGAACTCTGTGCAGGTCGTAAGCCTTATACGACGAAACCTTTTCAGGCAAAACATCGTGTAGGATGATGTTGCGATGTTCGAAATCAATCTCCACTATATGGCGGTCAAAAAGTTCATAACCCAAAATGGCATCGCAATAAGACTCCCAGTCAAACCCCGTATCGGCATAAATCGTGTCCAAATGCAGGGGCGTGTGGTTCAAATACAACGTCATATCCGTGGTGGACAATTCGCGATCTTCGTTGAAAACGGTATAGGGCTGATGGATTTTTTCCAGCACTTTTCTGTTGAAGTTGGTATGCGGGAAACCACAGTCCAAAAACATCTTTACAACGGTGTCGTTAATGCCGACCTCCAGAATAATGCGGTTGAAACTGCCTAAATTCTTAGGCGTCGGCGCCAGATGGGTAGGGAAAGTATCCACCATGGTGAAGGGGATGGTGTCGGTTTTCGCAGCCGGCACAGTGTTTTCTGTTTGGGCATGTTGGCTGTTGCACGAAACGGTGAGTAACACTAAACTCATGATGATCAACAAATTAGGTTTCATAATTCGATAATTTTTGGTTTGTAATGATTAACGGCGGCAAAAGTACAATTATTGTTTTAATTATACAACTAAAAAATTAATTACATTTTTGAAGCTTTTCATCCGACCGTTTTTTGGATTTACGGCATTAGACAACACCGCCCAAAAATCCTTACAAAAAAAATTCAAGCACCGGTCACCGGTCACCGGTCTCCTGCAAATGTTTGCGAACCGCAAACCGCAAAAAAACACCCCCGGAACCCCGAGGGTGTTTTTTCGTAAACCTGTAAACCCGTAAACCTGTAAACCCCTAAACCTGTAAACCCCTAAACCCGTCCTATCGGTTTTGCGGCGCCAGCGTCACAAACGGGATCAGCATCTCCTCCATCGAGATGCCGCCGTGCTGGAAGGTGTTCTTGTAGAGGTTCACGTACTGGTTGTAGTTGTTCTGGTAAGCGAAAAAGTCGGACTTGGTGGCGAAGATGAAACGCTGCGTCATATTCTCCTTCGGCAGGAAGGCATCGTCGGGGTTCTTAATCTCGAAGACCTCCTTGGCGGGGTACTCCATGCTGCTGCGGCCCACTTTGTAGCGCAGATTCGTGTTCAGGTCGCGTTCGCCCACCATCTTCAGCGCGCGGTCCACCTTGATGGTGCCGTGGTCGGTAGTGATCATCACCGGAATCTTGCGCTCGGAGAGGTATTTGAGCATCTCGAAGAGGACGGAATTCTCGAACCAGGAGGCGGTGACACTGCGGTAGGACTTCTCGTCGTCGGCCAGTTCGCGCACCACGTTCACGTCGGTGCCCGCGTGGGAGAGCATATCCACGAAGTTGAAGACAATGACATTCAGCTGGTTGTTCAGCATCTGGTGGAAATTGTCGAACACCTTCTTGGCAAAATCGGGGTTCAAGATCTTGTGGTAAGAGTATTTGATGTTTTTGCCATAACGCTTGAGATATTCGCCCAAAAGCTGCTCCTCATACTGGTTTTTGCTGCCCGAATCGCTCTCGCTCAACCACATATTGGGGTATTTTTTGGCAATCATCGAGGGCATCAAGCCTGAGAAGAGGGCGTTTCGCGCATAGTGCGTGGCCGTGGGCAGGATGCTGTAGCAGATGCTCTCGTCGCTGATATAATAGTAGTCGTGAAGCATCGGGTAGATGCTGCGCCACTGGTCGTAACGCAGGTTGTCGATAACGAACAGGAAGGTGCTCTTCTGGTCGTTCAGCTGCGGGAAGAGCTTCTCTTTCAGCACGGTATGCGACTGCAACGGTTTCTCCTCGCTGCGACCGTTGACCCAGTCGAGGTAGTTGCGCTGCACGAACTTGGCAAACTGGATGTTCGCCTCCTCTTTCTGCGCAGTCAGCATCTCCGTAATACTCGAATCCTCAATCTTTTCGATTCGCAGCTCCCAATCGACCAAATCCTTATACAGGTCTTCCCACTCCTTCACGCTCAGTCGGTCGGAGATGCGCATCGAGAGCTCGCGGAACGACTGCTGATAGTCGGTGGTCACCTTCTCGCCCACCAGCCGTTTGTTGTCGATATTCTTCTTCAGACAGAGCAGTATCTGGTTGGGGTTCACGGGTTTAATGAGGTAGTCGGCGATATTGGAGCCGATGGCGTTCTCCATGATGTGCTCCTCCTCGCTCTTGGTGATCATCACGATGGGGATATGGGGATAGTCCTTTTTGAGGCGTTGGAGGGTCTCCAAGCCGCTCAATCCGGGCATATTTTCATCCAGGAAAATGATATTGACAAACTCTTTCTTCAGAATCTCGAGCGCCTCCATGCCGCTCATGGCGGGAATCACGTCGTACCCTTTGGAGTTCAGGAAAAGTATATGCGGTTTCAACAAGTCGATTTCATCGTCCGCCCATAAAATTTTCGTATTCATCTGCTAAAATTTTTAATTTGACGGGCAAATAACGGCAAAAACAGCGTTTTAGTATGATTCCATGTCAAAAAAAATTATACCTTTGCGACCGTTTTTGGCAAAATGGTTTTTGCTTGTAAAATATTGAAAAATAAGTTGTTATGAAGATAATTAACACCGTTGAGAATCTTTTGGAGATTGCCATGCGCGAACGCGCTGCCGGCAAAACGATCGGTATGGTGCCGACTATGGGTGCCCTTCACGAGGGACACATCTCCCTTATCCGTCGCGCCCACGAGGAGAACGACGTGGTCTTCTGCTCCATCTTCGTGAACCCCACGCAATTCAACAACGCCGAGGACTTGGAAAAGTATCCCCGCACCTTGGAGGCTGACGTGCAGCTGATCGGCAACCTGGCCGACTACGTCTTCGCCCCCAGCGTGGAGGAGGTCTTCCCCGTGGCCCCCAGCGAGGTTTACGACTTCGGTACCGTTGCCAACGTGATGGAAGGTGCCGCCCGCCCAGGACACTTCAACGGCGTGGGCGTCATCGTGCGCCGACTGCTCGAGTGGGTGCGCCCTCACAAGGCCTACTTCGGCGAGAAGGACTACCAGCAGATTGCCGTCATCCGCGAGATGTGCCGCCAATGCCGCATCCTCAGCGAGATTATCCCCTGCCCCATCGTGAGAGAGCCCAACGGACTGGCCATGAGCTCCCGCAACCGCCGCCTCTCGGCCCACGAGTTCGAGACCGCCGCCAACATCCACCGCATCCTGGAAGCCTCCAAGCAGTTTAACAGCCTGCAGGAGATCAAGACCTTTGTGGAGAGCGAAATCGCCAAAGTTCCCGAGTTCCAACTCGACTACTTCGAGCTTGCCGACGCCCAGACCCTCCTCACCGCCGACACCCTCGACAACCCCCACGGCGTGATGGGATTCATCACGGTGTATGTAGGACCCGTCCGCCTCATTGATAACGTTCAATACAGATAAGATGAACATAGAAGTCCTGAAATCCAAAATCCACAGAGCCACCGTCACGGAGGCCAATCTGAACTATGTGGGCAGCATAACCATTGACGAGACGCTGATGGAGGCCGCCAATCTGATTGAAAACGAGAAGGTTCAGGTGTTGAATGCCAACAACGGCGAGCGTCTGGAGACCTACGTCATCAAAGGGGCGAAAGACTCGGGCGTGATCTGCCTCAACGGTCCCGCCGCCCGCAAAGCCGCCGTCGGCGACGTGGTGGTCATCATCTCCTACGCCTCCATGGATTTCGAAGAGGCGAAAACCTTCAAACCCACCATCATCTTCCCGAACGCTCAAAATAAACTCTAAACCTTAAACCTTAAACTCTAAACCTTAACCCCCTAAATGTACAAACTGATATTAATCCGACACGGACAAAGCGAATGGAATCTGTCGAACCAGTTCACAGGTTGGACCGATGTGGACCTCACCCCCCTGGGCGTGGAAGAGGCGAAACAGGCGGGCCGCATCCTGCGTGACGAACCCGGACTCGACATCCGCTACACCTATACCTCCTACCTGAAACGCGCCATCAAGACCCTCAACTACGTGTTGGAGGAGATGGACCGCCTGTGGCTGCCCGTCTATAAGACCTGGCGCCTGAACGAGAAGCACTACGGAGCATTGCAAGGACAGAACAAGAAGGAAGCCGTGGCCGTTTACGGCGAAGAGCAGGTCACCAAGTGGCGCCGCAGCTACGATGTGCAACCTCAGCCGCTGGCCGACGACGATCCGCGCCACCCGAAATTCGACATCCGCTACCAGGACGTGAAGTTCAAGGCCGCCCGTCCCGCCACGGAATCCCTCATGGACGCCACCAAGCGCATCATCCCCTTGTGGAACGTCAACATCGTGGAGTCGCTGCGCGAGTACAAGCAGGTGATGGTGGTAGCCCACGGCAACAGTATCCGCGGTATCATCAAGTTCATGAAGAACATGTCGAACGAGGATATCGTGAAGCTCAACATCCCTACCGGCGTGCCCTATTTGCTGGAACTGGACAACGAAATGCAGGTGATCAGCGACCGCTATCTCGGCCTCTCCGAAGAGGAGCTGAAAGCCAAGCAGGAAGGCGTCGCCAACCAGACAAAAGCGTAAAAAAAAGTGTATTTTTGCCGCCGCTTTGGCAATGGGGAATTAGCTCAGCTGGTAGAGCACTTGGTTCGCAATCAAGGGGTCGTCGGTTCGAATCCGATATTCTCCACTCATTACAACACGATGGCGTTGAGCAGCCACGCCACCACCATATAGCGTACACCTTTTCCTATGAACATCAACACAGTGGTGGGAACCACGCGTGTGTGCATCAATCCCATAGCAATTGCGATAGGGTCGCCGATAATGGGCAACCAGGTGAGCAGCGCGGCGAAAGAGCCGTACTTTTCGACCTTCGCACTCGCCTTCGCCATTGTCTCCTCCTTCACCTTCAGAAACCGCTCGATCCACGACCACTTGCAGAGCCAGCCCAACAGGTAGCAGGTCATGCCGCCGATGGTGTTGCCCAAGGTGGCCACAAGGATGATCGTCCACGGAGAGTAGTCGAGCAGCAACGCGCCCGCCACCAACGCTTCTGACGAAAAGGGAATGATGGTGGCCGAGAGCAGACAGCCGAGAAAAAGCCCGAAAAGTCCGAGATTCTGCAACATTCAACTGCTAACTACTAACTGCTAACTCTCCAGGTGTCTCACACGCACCTCTCTTTGCGGGAACGGGATTTCTATGTTGTTATTGTTCAGCGTATTGTAAATCACCTCCTTGACACGCGCCACCAAACCGGCCTTCTCTTCCACGAGCGCCCAGCAGACCACAAAGAGGTCCACACTGCTTTCGCCGAAGTTGTCGAACAACACGGAAAAGCCCTGCTTGGTATCGACGATAGACTTGCCGGCGGCATTCTTCACCGCCAGCGGTTCGAGGTTCTCAATGAGCAACTGACGCACCTTTTCCACATGGGTGCCGTAGGCCACGCCCACGGGGATTTTCACCAGCACATAGCCGTGGTTGCGGGTCAGGTTCTTGAAATTCTTGCTGAAGAGCGCGGCATTCTGGAAGGCGATCACACAGCCGTCGAGCGTCACAATCTGCGTGCTCTGGTAGTTGATGCTCTCCACCTTGCCCTGCACCCCGTCACACTCGATGTAGTCGCCCACACGCAGTCGGCCCGTCATCAGAATCACGCCATAAACAAAGTTCTCCAAGAGGTCTTTCATAGCGAAACCCAAACCAGTGGCCAGACCTGCCATCACGATGGAAATGCCCTTGCCCGAAACCTCCAGAATCATCATGACCGCAATCACGTAGAAGCCCCAAACCAAGATGGAAATGACGTTGTTGGCCAGCGTGATGTTGCTGGAACGCTGAAGGACGTCGTTTTTCTTTCTGCGCTTCTTGATCATCTTGTAGAAAGCGCGGCAGGCGTAATTGAGGTAACGGAAAAGGAAGAAGAGCTCCAGCACGAGGCAGATCTTGAAGAGCGACAGCTGGATGATTCCCGGTTTGTTCAGGAAAACATAGACGAAGGCCTTGCGGCAAAGCGACGACATCTCGAAGATGCTGGCGGCCCAATAGATGCTGAACGGCACCGAAAGGACGGCCATAATCGGCAGCAGCGCCTTGTAGAGGAAGTCGTAGAACCAAGTCTGGCCGATGTATTCGCCCTTCTCCATCTTGGGCTGAAGTTTCTTGAACTCCTTCTGCAAATCCTCCTTGTTTTGGATTTTCTCCCCGCGGTTCGCGGCAATTTTCTGCGGCAGACGGCGGGCTTCGTAATACTTGAAGATGTCGTAGATGCAGGTGATGGACTGGATGGCGGCCAGCTGGATGGTCCACCATACCATAATCTGCACGGCCAGCAACACGAAACCGACCCAAGCGGCCACACAGGAGACAATCATCGCAATCAACGAAATCACGGTGTAGATCATATCGCTGTCGGGCAGCTTGGTGATTTTCTGCCGCATCACGATGAACTGCCAGATGGTGAAGCCCAACAGAATGGGCGGATAGATGAGATTCACCAAGTTATTGGGAATCAAGATCATTCGGAAGACCACCACAATGAAGGCCATACAGATGAACGGGGTATAGGAGCGCACACCGGCACGTATCTGTTTGTCGTCCAAACGGATAAGCAGGGAGACAAGAATCGCTTCCACCAACCAGGAGAAGAAGGTCATCATCCGGATGGCCATCAACACGAAGTTCTGCGTCACAAAATAGCGGGCAATGGAGATGGAGATGGCGAAGATGGCGACTCCGCAGGCGAGCGTGATAAAGGGCCGTTTGTGGTTGTCGGCGAAGAAGAGCTGCCACTTTCTCGGGATCAGCCAGCGCATGACAGCATAGCTCAAGAGGCTGGCTAACACGATGTAGAACAGCATGAAAATGCTGATGCCGAAGACAATGGGACCGCGCCATTCCGACTCGCGTTGGAAGGGTTTGTACTTGTCGTCCACATCTTTTTTCGCTACAGCAAGGTATCTCTTGAACCGTTTGAGCGTCTGGAAGTAGTTGTTTCCGCCGTTCACGAAGATATTTTTCTGGATATGGTCGTATTTGGCGAGCGCGTAGGCGTTGAGCTTCGCCACACGTCGGGTCACCATTTCGTAATGTTCCTGGTCGCGTTCCAGGTTTTCGAGCATGGTCACGTAGTTATCGCGCAGGGCGGTGGCGTAATCCAGACACGCCTCACGGTCGGCCAATCCCTGCTCGTCCAGGATGTAGAGCGACTTATGCGCGGTGTCGAACACCACCTTGGGCAGCAACGCCTTGATGGAGTCGGGGGCGGTGGCGAGTTCGCCGTTGGGCAGCAACCTCGGCGGCAGGTTGAGCAGCGTCTGAATCAGCGCATCGTAGCGTTCAATCTCCGCCTGCAGCCGCTCAATCATCTTGTTGTAGGGCATATGGCGCTCCTTCATGGAACGGTACTGCTCGGTGGCCGCCTGACACGCGTAGGCCATGTCGAAGGTGAAGTCAGCACTCTGAGAATAAAGCATCAGCGCTATCTGGTTGCTCTGCTGCATCATACGCACAAGGGCGGTGTGCTGATCCACATAGCGTTTCTTGTACATCTCCATCAGAGCCTGCTGCTCGTTGTAGGACTGCTCCAACTCGGCACGCAACACGCCGAGGGTTTGCGCCAAGTCTTTCTCCTTAAGCACCGCTTGCGCCTGAAACACGGTCAGCACGCTAAGCATGATCAACACGAATATCTTTTTCATACCAGATTAATTTTCAGAAATGGAACGGCAAAAGTACACAAATTAAAAATATGTCACCACAAATAGCGAATTAACGCACCCGCACCCTGAGACCGCTGCTCTGTGCGCGATACTCGGGCGCATACATACACTCGGCTGTGGCCGCACCGCACGAGAAGTCGCCGGTCTGCGTGGCGAACACATCATACTCCACCATGATCGTGCCTTCCGGGAAGCGCTCGAAGAAGAGGTTCGTGGCAGCATCGCGGGGACTCACCACCAAGCGCACACCGTTGCGCCAACTATCGCGCTCGTGGATGTTCAACGGCTCGAAAGCAGCTGCCCGCGGACTCTTGACGTGTACGTACTCCAAATCCCTGTCGGAGGTGATGACCAGCCGCACGGTGAGCTTCTCGCCCAACCGCACGGGGTTGTCGTCCGTCACCGGCTCGGCCACCTTGCCGTCGCCCTCCGAAGCCGCATGATAGAGCGTGCGGCGCACGGAGAGACCGCTGCCGGCAGCCTCCACACGGTCGGGAACCTCCAGATACTGCCAGTAACAGGCTCCGAAAGCGGGATGCTGACTATCGGTGCGCACCGTGATATCCGCCAATTCTTGCGAGATATCCTCCCTATTCCACACCTGTTGCAGATAGCCCGTGCCCGCCTCCGATTGGGGATCTTCCGCAGGGGCAAAACGCTCTTTGCCGACCGTCACCACCGTGGTGGCGGGGCTCAACAGATCCTTCGGAGCTCCGAGCAGCAGCGCATACACCGCTTCCGCCGTAGCTTTGGTGGACTTCCAGCTGTTGCCCTCCTTCTGCATCAGCAACCACTGCTTCATGGCGGTCAGCTCCTCGTCGCGGGGCGAAATCTCCGCAAACGCCTCGATGAGCAACGCCTGCCGCTCAATGGGCGCTTCGTACCAACGGTAGTAACAACCCTTGTACTCTTTCCGCCAGTACATCCCCTTCTCCCGGTCCGTAAACGCCTGCTGGCGAATCGTTTCCATAATATCCTTGGCCTGCTCTACCCTACCGGTGCGATAGAGAATCAGCGCCACCTCCGCCATGTGAGTATAATTGGATTTATAGACGTCCACCATCATCAAAGTCATCAGATGCTGAACGTAGGGTTCTGACAACCAGACGCTGTCCAATCCCGCGAAAGTTCGGGCATAGAGATAATGCACATCCTCCTCGGTGAGGAAAGTACGATGGTCAGGATTCTTCTTGAGTTCCTCCAAGAAGTTATAATAGTCCTCTTCATGCACTTTGTCGGACTTTTGAATCGCCTCTTTGAGCATCTTATCGGTCATCGGCACCTCCACCCCCATACGCTGCAGCTTGTAGAATCCGGCGATGAGATGGTCGGTGATGTAGCGCGAATAGCCGTAGGTGCCGTACCAACTCCAGCCGCCACCGATCAACTGATTGCGCAGCAGCTTGGTGAGATTGCGGTTGATCTGCTGGTCCAGATGGTCGGCGGCGAAGAGTTCTGCCGTCTCGCGTCGCCGTTTCGACTCGTTCTGCGCGGCACTCATCCACGGGGTCTCCTCCAGCAGCAAGCTCTTCAGCGACTCGTTGCGCATCAACGGAGACGATAGCGCATCGTTCACCGTGTCGGCGAGCCAGCTTTGGAAGACCTCCCTCAGACCGGGATTCTGCTTGATGGCGTGCTGCACGGTGGCGGCCGCAAAGAGTTTCGAGAATATCTGTTCGTTGCAATCGTAGGGGTAGCGCATCAGCGACGGTAGCGCCTGGATGGCGAGCCATGTGGGGTTGGTTGTCACCTCCATCGTGTAGCTCAGCGGCTGCATCGTCGGGGTGCTGTAGGTGCGGAACCGACTGAACTTGAACGCGGTATCGGTGTTTGCCGGCACCACGAACGGACAGGATTCGGTGACCAGCATACGGTTGGGCAGCACCGGCAGGATGTTCTCCTCTCCGTCGCCAGCCACCGTCGCCGGCTCTGTGCAGCGGGCCACAATGCGGTAGTTGACCGCAGGCACGCCCTCGGGCACCACAATGCGGAAATGGACCTCAGCGGAGGCACCCGCCGCCAACTCGAACGGCTGATTCTCAACCGCATTGAAAAATTCCAATGTCACCTGTCCCCGTGCCATCTGCTCTCCGGTGTTGACCAGCTTCGCAGCGAAATCCATCGTGTCGCCCTCGCGGAGGAAGCGCGGCGCGTTAGTCTGCAACATCAACGTGCGGCGGCTCTTCAGGTAGGCGGTCAGACTGCTCATACGCATCTCCTTGGTGTGCCCCACCGCGAAGAGCTGCCATTGGGTGTATTGGTCGGGCACCGTGAAGCGGAACTTGACGCGTCCCTGCTCGTCGGTGCGCAGCTGCGGATAGAAGAAGGCCGTCTCGGCGAAGTGGCTGCGAACACGCACATTCGACACGGAGGGAAGGTTCACGTCTTGGCTCTCCGGTGGTCTTGTCCCCGACGGTATCTCGGTAACGGCCATTCCGGAGCCGCCTCTCACCCGCATCCCGTCCACAATAGTGGTGGTGCCGTTGCTGCGGTTGCCCCGCACGGAGGTGATGGTGCCATCCACAGACGAAACTCCATCATGCGAAGCCAATATTTCAGAAATGTCGGAGCGCGGTGTCCTATCTTCACTGAACAGAGGCGGTTCGTATGCAACCACCACCTCCCGAATGCTTTCATCCATCACCACTTGCGGCTGGAACTGTCGCATATCCTCGTAACGCTGTGTGATCGGCGAGGCGGAAGACTTCTCCCGATAAAGGGTATAGCGGCTATAATCATTGGAGAGGTCTAAACACCAGATGTTGTGCAGGAAGGCAAAACTCCGCCGGTTGGGGAAACGGTTTCGGACGGAATAGTTCATCCAGCCAATATTGGGCACACTCATGCCCAACTCAAACAAGCTGCAATCGATCATCCAGGCCAGCACCTCCACATTCTTCTCGGGGTTGTCATGTCCGTTTTGCAGGGTCAGCTCCCACTGCTCCTCACTGCCGGGCTCCGCAACATCGTGGTAATGCGTCAGTTCCATCTTCATCAGATTATCCTTAAACATCTTCAGCCGTTTCTCCTCATCTTTCTTCGCCATGGGGATGAGCACCCCCTGCGTGACACTATGGAGCTTGCCGTTTTGCACGATGCGGGCACAGATATTGAGGTCGCGTTTGCCCGACTTCCGCGTCTTCACCGTAACGGTTTTCTGCTCGCGGTCGAGCGGGATGCGGAGCGTTTTGAGCCGGCGTTTGCCTTGGTAGAAGTCGCAGATCATCACGGCATTGTGCAGCACGGAACCCACACTGACGGTGAGCGGCTTTCCTGTCTCTTCCGGCACCTCAACAATGGCGACGCGTATCGGCTGGTAGGTCTCGAAGCGACCGTTTCCGGAACGGTTAACAGTAAAGATCCGGTATTGCGACACCTGCTTTCCCGACTTATCCACCCCTTCCGCCACAATCTTATAATTTCCTGTACCCCAACTCTTTATATCCACAAACAGAGAATCCGTGAGGAAGGTGCGCTCGGTGCGGAACAGGGTATCCGCCACGGGCCAAGTCTTCGCTTCGTTGTAATCGCTCTGGATCGTAAGATAGGGGAACTGCCGCGCAGATTCCGTCTCGCTGTAAATCGGCCGCCAATTCTTTGGCGTCTCTTTAAAACGTGGTATAAGGTAATCGGTCGGGGGGTGCAGCCGCACCACCGAAACCTTCAGCGGCGTCTCCTGCGGCACATTGCAGAAATTCATGGCGCGGATGTGGAAGGCGGCGGTGTCTCTCAACGCCAAATCGTAATCGTTCTCCCCTTCCACTTTGATAGTCAGCAAACTACTTGATAGGTTAGCCGACTTGTAGCCTCGATGGGTCTCGCCGTTCAGGTCGGTCACCAACGCCTCAAAATCCAAAGTATAACCAGGCGGGGTTTTCATAACCGGATGCCGGTACTCGAACATACCTTGGCGGTCGGTGTTCAGCTGATAGCGGGTTGATCCGCCTTTTTCGCGAATATTCAGCACCACATCGGCGCCATACAACGGCTGCCCGTTCAGCGCAATGGCCGTTCCGCGGATGATGAGCGTGTCGCCCAACGCCGCCTGCGTGGAATCCTCCAGCAGCTTCACCTTGAAGGTCGGCAGCTTGTATTCCGCCACCTCTATGCGACAATAATCGGAATACCCTCTCCTGTAGTTCCACACGTAGGAACGCTGACCATTTTTCTGAACCACTTTTTTCGGATAATAGACGTACAGCGAATATTTCCCGATGTTCGACGGGAGTTTGAACTGCCCCTCAACCGTCCCGAATTCGGAGGTGGTCAAAAGCAACGTATCCACCACGCGATAATCCTTGTCTTTCAGCTGAACCAAAATCGGAGTACCTGCCTTCACCTTGCCCTTCCTGGTATTCATACTCAGCACCTTGAAATAGAGGGTCTGCCCGGGACGGTACATTGTCCTGTCGGTAAAGAGCTCCGTCGCCACACGACTCACCCGATAATGTCGGCTATACCTACCACCAAATATGTCATCGGGCATATATTCAGCGCGCAACTTCCCATCATGAATCGTCATCTCGCCAAAGTATTGTATAGGCCCGATATTATTTGTGAAACGATACTCCCCAAAACGGTTGGTCCACCACGGCCACATATAGCAAGCGCGACGCATGGGGATTGGTTCGCCCGTAGCGCGGTCATTCACCGCAACATAGCCTTTGTTATTCAGAGTCCAATTCGACACTTTCAGGCGCGTGACGCGAATATCGGTACTCATCAACAATCCTGCGCTATCCAATGCAGGCGCAAGATGAAAATAGCACCTGTAATTGCCCCTCGGCAGGGAATCCAGCCAGACTTCCGTAGTGTTCAGATCTCCGTTGTGCCTATTTTCCAGCACAAAACATTGGGCATGAACACATTTCTCCGCTGAAGGGAGTTTCAGTTTCCGAGATTTGCCATACTTTTCGCTCGAGACATTTTCCATGTTCGAATAACCTACATACTTGGTGGGAAACACGCTGACATAGAGTGTATCTATATTGCTATACTCCAATGGAATACGGATTTTATGAGCCGGTGTTTGGTCCACTCGGGAATCGAAAAGCTCAACACTCGGAATGGTCAGCAGTTCGAGGAAATAGGTGGCGTTTTTCCGATAATAGCGGATCCTTCCCTCGGTTTGCACTTTCCGAAACCACTCGATTGCCCGTGCACCGCACTCCCCGGACGCATCCGGCTGTCGGGAAGCGGCGTAGAGCAGCATCCCTCGGGTGAAATCGAAGGCCTCGTCCTGACCATAAATCGCCTCCAACTGGTCCACCGCCTTCCAATATTCGGAACCCTCCACCGGACAGTCGGGCAACTCTTGGGAATAAGAGAGCCACAGCAGCTCATAGTCTATCTGAATATTGCGGTCGAAATATGGATCCTGCCGACTGATGGCGTTGTTGATCAGATATAAGAGTTCTGTCGTGTCGGAATGCATACGTTCGATGCAGTCCTGGGTGAGCAGATCGCAGAGAGTCGGGCGCAACTCCCGCTCACGCAACAACGAATTGATCATGAAGTTCCATTTACCGGAACTGAGGTAAACGTCATCGGGCATGCTGTCGAAACAGGCATGGTAGTGGGTTTTGGCCGCCTCCCAGTAATCGGTGGACGTCCACTCCTCCATCTGTTGGTAATTGGTGTTCCGGATGTCACTTTTCTGCCTCATCGCAGCACTCCCGTTCTGCAGGAAAACACCCTCAAGATAATGATACAGGGAACGATACAGCAGCGAGTCGGGATCGTTCCACTGCGCCGCCTCGTTGTTCCGGCAGAGAGAATCCAGATAGAGCACCAACTCTTTGAGGGTCATGCGACTATTCCGCCACACAATGTCCGCACGTTCATAACGCGCCCGAAACAGATGGTAGGCGTCCTTTTCGCGCAAAGCCATCTGCTCGATGGTATCCAAGCAATCCAGTCTGTCCTGGATTCTATAGATGCTGATGAGAATGAACTTGTCCCACTGCCGCCCAATCAGCACATCTTTGTTGATTTGCGCTCTCGATGCAAAAGGAACAAGTAGCAAGATATTGATTATCAGTGTTATAATAAACAAAAATCCATTACACTTCTTCATGTGTCGCTTCTTTAAGGTTAGACAAAGAAAAACACGGCAAAGGTACACAAAAAAAATGTATCTTTGCCGTCTAAACATCAGAAGTATAACTTTCAATATATCAGTATGAAGAATACACCGATTCCCGCAGAAATTGTGGATAAGAAAGTCGCTGAAAGCGGCATCAGCAGCGTTGGCAAAGCCTCCATCCGTGAGGTGAAACGTCTGATCAACGAGATCGAGCAAGCTTCAGGCAAGGAGTTCGTGCGCATGGAGATGGGCATTCCCGGACTGCCGCCGTGCTCCGTGGGAGTGGAGGCGCAGATCGAGGCCCTGAAGAAGGGCGTCGCCGCCATCTACCCTGACATCGAGGGCATCCCCGCCCTGAAGCAGGAAGCCGCACGCTTCGTCAAGAACTTCATCGACCTCGAAGTCGAGCCCGAAAACTGCATTCCGACCGTCGGTTCCATGATGGGCGGTATGGCTGGCTTCATGACCTTCGTGCGCTGCCGCAAAGAACGCGACACCACCCTCTTCATTGACCCCGGTTTTCCCGTGCAGAAACAACAGCACCGCGTCATGGGTCTCAAATACGAGACTTTCGACGTCTATGAGCACCGCGGCGCCAAGCTGAGAGCCAAACTGGAAAGCTACCTCGAGAAGGGCAACATCCACACCATCATGTACTCCAACCCCAACAACCCGTCGTGGATCTGCTTCACCGAAGAGGAACTGCAAATCATCGGCGACATGGCCAACAAGTACGACGTGTTCGTGTTCGAAGACCTCGCCTATTTCGGCATGGACTTCCGCCAGAACATCTCCGCCCCTGGCATCCCGCCTTACCAACCGAGCGTCGGCAAATACACTGACAATTACGCTCTGTTGATCTCCGGTTCAAAAGCGTTCAGCTATGCCGGTGAGCGTATCGCCCTGATGGTGATGTCCAAGAAACTCTACAACAGAGAGTTCGACGATCTGGAACCCTACTTCAAGATGAAGAAACTGGGTCGCGCCATCATCTACGGCACCGTTTATGCCATCAGCTCCGGCGTCGCCCATTCGGCACAATACGCCCTCGCCGCCATCCTCAAGGGCTGCAACGACGGCACCTACAACTACATCGAAGACGTGAAAGAATACGGCGAAAAAGCCGCCATTATGAAGAAGATGTTCTTAGACAACGGCTTCGAAATCGTCTATGACAAGGACGGCGACAAACCGCTGGCCGACGGTTTCTACTTCACCGTGGCCTATCCCGGCATGAGCAGCGAAGAGCTCCTGCACGAGTTCCTGTACTACGGTGTCAGCGCCATCTCATTGAGCACCTGCGGCAGCGACCGCAGCGAAGGCCTCCGCGCCTGCGTCTCCCTGACCCCGCGCAGACAATTCCCGATCCTGGAAGAGAGATTGAAGCTGTTCAAGGAGAACCACTAATTCAGTTAGTAGTTAGTAGTTAGCAGTTAGCAGTTACGGGGAGTTCGGAAGGGCTCCCCGTTTTAGTTAGCAGTTATTTGTTAGAAGTTAGCATTTAAAATTTTTATATCTTTGCATGCTCCATTTTCATGTTTTGTTAACGGACTTCGCAAAGTTTGTAAATAATGGGGCGGAAAAGAGACAAAAACAGGAAATTCCATTCATTAAAATCCCAATAGTATGAAAAAAACATTACTTCTTTTCGCGGCCATCTGCTGTATGGTGCTGACTTACGCACAAGCGCCCATCGCCATGCTCCAACATGGGACGAACTTGACCCCTTTCTACGGCAATGACGCGCTGATCAACGCTTACAATGCCGCCCAGGACGAGGATATCATCACCCTTTCACCCGGTATCTTTAACGCCTGCAACATCAACAAGGGCATCACCGTACGCGGTGCAGGCATGATGAGCGACACCGCCACCGGTACCACCCGCACGCTCATCAGTGGCGATTTCGTAATCGAGATTTTTGATTCCACAAAATCTGTCGCTTTTGAAGGTCTTTACTTTAACGGTACTGTATTCATGGACACCGCATGGAATCCTCAATTCTCCAAGTGCTATATCAACGGTCTCGCCGACGTCACCTACTCTAATTCACGCATTTATAACTGCAATATCGTGCACTGCATTATACCGGCAATTGATGCAGATAAATTCCAAAACGCCCACTTTTACAACAGCGTGGTCTGCGATCCGAATTATTACACTACTTTTACAGATGGGGAATGTGCATTCGACCACTGTATCATTAAAGCCAACTGCAACAATTATTGGGGATCATCCGCTATCAGCAGGATTTACTCCACAAACAGTATTTTAGTTCCGAGAGATACTTCGTCCACGATGTCCACACAACCGGATAACACCACCCTGCATCACCAATACTGCATTGGCATCACGCACCATGAGGGACAATTCTTCCATCCCGTGGATTATGCGGAAGGAAATCATCTGTACAACTTCAGCGAATTCAACCAAGTGTTTGTCGGCTTCGATTTCGATGTCACTATTTTCGCCGACTACCACTTGCTTCCCGGTGTTGCCGCCACCTATCTCGGCAGCGATGGCACACAGATCGGCATCTACGGCGGCGCCATGCCGTTCGATCCGAGAATCCTGAACCCGAACATCGGACATATCACCGTCGGCGGACAGACCAATGATCAAGGACAGCTCCCTGTCACCATCGAAGTTGTAAACGAATAATCCCCTGCCGTTATGAAACGATTATTCATCTTTATCGTCGCATGGCTGGCCGTGGGGACGCTGTCGGCGCAGAGCCTGACGCGGTGCAAGTACTGGTTTGACCAGAACTACAGCGCCAGTCAGGAGGTGACGCTCAACAACAGTACCCTGCAGTTCCAAATTGACGCCACCACGCTCAGCAAGGGAGTGCACTGCTTGAACCTGCACATTCAAGACTCGGCCGGCGTATGGTCGTCGCCCCGTTCGTTCCTCTTCCTACACGTACCTTCCGTTGCATCAGCCACTGCCATCTACAAATACTGGTTCGACGACAACACAGCGGATGCCCAAAACGGTACACTCACCAACGGCACCCTGATGCTGAATGCTTCCTCGCTGCCCGTCGGTATGCATACGCTCACGCTCCAATGTATGGTGGGCACCGACATCCGTGTGGAGCAGCACCTGTTCTATAAGATGCCCGCCCCAACGCAGTGTACCTCCTTCACCTTCCACTACCGCATCGACGGCGGTGTTTTCCAGACCATTGACTTCAACTCGCAAGGAGGCGCAGTGTCCATGAGCCTCGACATGCTCGACTTAGCGGATGGTACACACACCATAGACCACTACGTCACTAACGGTGCCAACACCCCGATGACGGTAATGCAGACCGACACGTTCGTGCGCACGCACATCACGCAGTACTTCACGCTGACAGTACTTTCCGCCGACGAGACAATGGGTTCTGTGATAGGCAGTGGTATATGGCCGGACGATGACCCCGTGACCATCGAGGCAACGCCGAGCAGCGACTACCATTTCACCCATTGGAACGACAATGTCACGACCAACCCGCGTGACATCGTCCTCACCTCCGACACCACATTCACAGCCTATTTCGCTTACAATGAGGGTGTGGAGGACTATTCGTTGGAAGACATCCTCGTCTATACCCGTCCAGGAAGCATCATGGTGCGTGTCGAGATTCCGAAGCCAATCTGGGTCTATGACATGCAAGGCCGTCTGGTCGCCCATCGTCCCGACGACGGCTCGACCACCTGCGCCATTCCCGTCCAAAGCGGCACCTATTTGGTGAGAATTGGCGACCACTACATCAAGAAAGTGGTGGTAACGGAATGATGAAGACCTGAGACTTGAGACTTAAGACTATTACGGGGAACTCGGAAGGGTTCCCCGTTTAAGTTAGTAGTTACGCGCAGGCGACGTTGCGATAGAGTTTAGCACAATAGTTAATGATGTCGTTTGCCATGTCGAAACCGCCTTCACAGGTCTTCTTGTTTTTCGTTCCGTCGTAGCCCATGTGCAAGTGCATGGTTTCATAGCCCGTGTTGACAAGCTGCAACAGTCTTCCATCGCGCTGGGCGGCGGCCTTTCTATACTTTTCGATTGATGGACGGCCTTTACCTTGGCGCACATTCAGCACGGCATCCAATGCTATCAAACAGCCTTTCCATAATGTGTCGCCCGCAATTCGGACATACTTCTTGTCTAAATATAACTTAGTTACGGGATCATACTTGGACTTTTGTATGATCTCTTGCGCGTTGGCCACATAACGCCGTGCCTCTTCGATGGGGTTACTTTGTTCCATAATTTTTGGATTTTTAATACAGCGGCAAAAATAATATTTTCCCCAATACGAAAATTATTTTTGAAAGATATTTTTTATTTTCATTTCTTTACAATTAACTGTTAATTTCTAATGGTGAAAGCTATAATTATCGCTTCATTTGCAATATCATCTGGTAGAATTCGCTTTCGCGCATTTTTCTCATGACATCTTCTTTGGTGTTTTGTTCCCAAGACTTATTCGGATACCGGATCTCCACGCCCAACCATCGGATGCAATAGCGTTCGTAGTCGCCGTAATCAGAGGTGAAAGTCTTCAGATAGACACCATCAATGGCTTTGTCCAACTTTTTGAGCAATTTCGGTTTACCTATCAGAAGTTTCTCCAATTCGGCGATGATTTTCGAGTTATCCGCCAATCCAGAGTCGAAGACCTGCGGAAGGAGCTTTCCGATGGCCTTGTCGGGTTGTCCGAGCTTCTGGTAGATGTCGGCATAGCGCAAGGCTGTCTGGATATAGTACTCTGCGTAGGCATTACCGCAAGTACTTATGTACTCATAAACAGTGTCGGAGAGCGCAAGATAATGCAACGCGGAGTCGTATTGTCCCAACTCGTAATAGCAATCGCTGATCTGGGTCGCCGCTCTGTGTCGGAAATTGGTGTAAGGATCGGCCATGATGCCGCCGCCCAACGGTTCACGCTCGTTTTGCCTGCCATTCAGCAGCTTGGTGTAGGCATCCACCGACTCCTGATACTTTCTTTCCAAGAAATAGACATAACCTACATTATGCAAGGCTCTCGGATAGAGCTCGTTGCGAGGATGATTCTCCACGATATAGAGATAACATTCCAACGCCTTGTCCATATCGCCTTCGTTAAAATATCGGGTAGCCTCTTGGAAATAGTCGGAAGGCATTTTCTGCCCGAAAGCGACAACGCTGAACAACAGCATCAAAAATATCAGTTTGGTTTTCATAACGTTACGACAAATTGATAGATAGCATTGTTTCTCATTCCATAAAAGGTCACTTGTTGAGCGTCAAGGTATCCTTTTCTGGGAAACACCTTGTCCACATCATGTATTTCTCCACAAATCCGACCGTTCACAACCACTTGATAGTCCTTTTCGCCTACTTTCAGAACCGCAAAATAACCGTGCTCATTGTACACGCCCTCCACGACACTGCCGAATTCCGAATCTCCCACTGCATAATAATCTGCCAAAGGCGGCAACGGCTCGGAGAGCTGACCGTCGTGCACAAAAAAGCCATAGTCACCATAGTTGAGACAAACGAGCGAATGACCGTTCTCCGGCGGCTTTTGCGCATAAATACGCGGCAACACATGATCCCAAGGCTGTATTGTAAACGTTTCAGTTCCGTGTATCGGTTTGAACAACAGCTCGTTATCCCTATACAAATAGACCGTATCATCCGTCTTGAAATAATGCAATGAACTGCCTTGGGGCGTAATGTGCATGGGTATCGCCCGAACGCCGTATTTCGAAAGCGGCTCTTCTACTTTCATATTGTCCACCACCTTGTAGAGGTAGTAATCCTTCATTCCGAAATAGGCAAAATGGCCATTGGTGTCCATCGTAGGATTATAAATCCCATCAAAATCAACAGGATAATCCTTGCCGTTCACATTCAAATAGAGCTGTTTATCTATTTCATAAGTATAGAAAGCGTTCTTGCTGTCGACAAGTGTGATGTTTTTGAAGCTCTCGATGCCCTTGCGCAATCGTCCGTTCAGCACGAGGTAGTCGGGTCCGCAGTCGTCGCCATTGAAATAGTAAGCGCCATTTTCCGTCAGGACAGAGCGCCAAGTGGTTCTGACATAATCAAATACGGTGTCTTTCGTGTGAATAAAGAACATGTAGTCGTACTTACCGACAGGCTTTTCGGGTTTAAAACTCGTGGCGTAAACATAATCTCCTTTGTCATTGATGGCCAATGCGTTAAAATGGCGGTCGGAAGTGTCGATGGGTTGGCCGTTGACATAAAGCACGAAACGGTCATTCTGTTCCAGATAATAGATCACGTTGCCGTTTTCGCTGAAATCCACCCAATCTTCATCTTCCAATTTGAACTGTTTGATGGTTACGAGGGGAGTAGAATAGACCAAGCGGCCGTCGAGATAGAAAAAGGCGGTGTCGTTGCGGAGCGAGGTGTTGGCGAAATGCTGACGGGTGTCTCCCGAACGATACCCTTGAACCGTCCCTGCTATCGGACCGTAAAAATTTGGTGCACCTTCATTCATCACATAAAGGGGATCAGCATCTTTCTGATTGCACAAACGCAGATACCGACTGCCGCAGCCATTGCTGTAACCACCTCCGGCATAGCAGAGACCCTCTATCGGTGCCTTATTTGAGACTATCGTACTATTGCCATCTCTTTTCACACAGAAGCAGTAGTTTCCGTCACGGTCAAATGAGAATGTATGATTATACGGTTCTATTTCGTAAGCTGTCCCCGAGGTGTCAGCCCACAAAAGCTTTTCCGTGAGGGTCTGACCCTGCAGGGCAAGCGCCGCAAACGCAAAAACGAGCAGAATAAAATTTTTCATAACATGCGATTTCACCAACAATGATGCCGCGAAGATACAAAATTATTTTTTGTACTTTTGCATTTTCAAATTAAACATCATTATGGCAGGTATTAAAGACCTTTTCAACTCCGCCGGTTACAAGGCGTTCATGAAAAAACTGTTGGTTTATGCGCTGATTGTCTTCGGATTAGGCATTATTTTTATGTTATGCAAATTGCCCGGTGGCAACGTCATGACCATGGTTGGCGGATCTGTCCTCATCATTTGGATGGTGTTTTTCATCATCGAAATGCTCACGAGAAACAATTCATAATTCATAATTCATTCGACTCCCCCTCATCACCTCATCTTTTCATCTACCAAGCTCTTGCCCCTAACGGGGCTGCTTAAGGAAAACATTATAATAATATGAACCAATACGACTCCTTCCCCTCTCCGTGCTACATCCTTTCGGAGGAGGCTTTGTTAGCAAACCTACAGCTGCTGGACCTCGTGCAGAAAGAGGCCGGCGTGAAAATAATATGCGCGCTGAAAGGCTATGCCTTCTGGCCGTCGTTTCCGCTCATCGCCGAGTACCTCAGCGGCGCGACTGCCAGCTCCCTGAACGAGGCACGACTCATCGCGGAGGAGATGGGCTGCGAGGCGCACACCTACGCGCCCGTCTATACCGAACAGGACTTCGAGCAACTGTTGATGTACAGCAGTCACCTGACTTTCAACTCGTTGACGCAGTACGACCGGTTCCGCGACCGCGCCGCCGCCTTCCCCAAGAAGGTGAGCCTCGGTCTGCGCATCAACCCCGAATACTCGGAAATTGAGACCGACCTCTACAACCCTGCTGTACCGGGTTCGCGCTTGGGCATCCTGCGCGAGGATATGCCCGACACACTGCCCGAAGGCATTGAGGGTCTGCACTTCCACGTGCTGTGCGAGAACGACAGCTACGCCCTCGAACGCTGTCTGAAAGCGGCGGAAGAGAAGTTCGGTGACCTTATCCAACAGTGCAAATGGTTCAATATGGGCGGCGGTCACCACATCACCCGCGCCGACTACGACATCCCGCACCTCATCGGACTGCTGCAGGACTTCCGCAGTCGCTATCCGAACTTGGAGGAGGTCATCCTCGAGCCAGGCGAGGCCGTGGGCTGGCAGACCGGCGTGCTCACCTCCACCGTGGAGGACCTCGTGGAGAACAAGGGCATCAAGATCGCGATGCTCAACGTCTCCTTCGCCTGCCACATGCCGGATTGTCTGGAGATGCCCTACAAACCGACGGTGCTCGGTGCCACCGAACCCGACGAGAACAGCAAGCACGTCTATCGTTTGGGCGGCTGCTCCTGTCTGGCCGGCGACTTCATCGGCATGGGCGACTTCGCCTTCCCCGAACCGTTGGAAATCGGCGACCGCATCGTCTTCGATGACATGATCCACTACACGATGGTGAAGACCACCTTCTTCAACGGGGTGGCGCATCCCGCCATCGGAGTCATCCACACGGACGGCAATTTCGAAATGTTGGCGGAACCCGGCGATTACGCTTCCTACAAAGCGAAGTTGGGGTAAGGGTTAGGCAATAGGCAATAGGCATCATGTCCCGACAGGGACCAAAGCTCGGTAGCACGAGGCCATTTGTTTTTTTCCAAAGCCCCGGCAGGGGCGATACAATACATCAACAATTAACAGAAAAAATATGGCATATACCCTTAAGATACGGGAGAACGGTGCGCAGCAGGAGGTTTTCGACCCAGTTCGCCAGAAGTGGGTGGTGATGACACCCGAGGAGCACGTGCGGCAGGTCTTCATCCTCTATCTACTGAACGTCAAGCAGTTGCCGCTTTCGCATCTTTCCGTGGAGCATGCGGTGACCGTCAACGGGATGGCGCAGCGTTACGACTTGGTGGTCTTCGGCGACGACCTGAAACCCTGGATGATGGTCGAGTGCAAAGCCCCGCACGTGAAGCTTACGCAGAAGGTCGCGGACCAAGCCGCCCGCTACAACGCCGTGCTCCGCGCCCCGTTAGTGTGTGTGACGAACGGTGTGGAGCGGATGGTGTTTCGGGTGGATTTTGAGACGGGTAAGGTTAGAAGATTAGAAGGTTAAAGGTTAAGGGTTAGAGGGTTACCGTAAAATTCGGCGGGAGTACTCTTGTCCTACCATTTCATCGGGCTTTTGTTTTTTAGGGTTAAGTGTCCAACGGGGCATGTTGTCGATGATGCGGTAAAAGGCCAAGTTCATCCGATAGTCCTCATCACTGTTCAGTTCATATCTCAAATAGGCTCCTACGACTTCCCCTTCCTGGTTGATACGCAACAGAAAAGAGTTTTCTTTGAGCTTTAAAAGGCTATTTTTCTTATTTTCTTTGGCAATTATCCTTGCCTCAGGGTCTTTCTTTTTCAACCGTTCTTGCTTCGCTTTTTCTTTGAGCCAGACCCGCAATTCCGGGTTCTTTTTCAGTTCTTTATGCAAATAGGATTTCAGAGTGCCGTACTCGGATGGAAAACGCCAAAGATTACGGGTGACCTTTACTGTCGCCGAGACGGTCCCTTGCCACATAAATTCTGGCGGAGTGAATTCGATGCTCACCGTATCTATCCGGGCATCAAGATCATAGTCAGTTTTTGCGGTATCCATCATCACCACCTCCATAATTCCCTGCAATGGAGGAACCGTATCACATTGTCGGGTTTGATTGTCATCAGTCGTGCTCACCGGCTGTGCGTTGGCTTGTCCCGCTATCGTCACCGCCGACAGCGCGATGCCCGCCACTGCGACAGCCTTGCCAAGGTTCCTCCTTTTGGAGAGCTCGCGCTCGAGGTAGCGCACCTCCGACTCGCAGTAGGGGCACGTGCCGGCACAGTCGCCCGTATGCGTGCACTCGCACTCTTGTAATGGGATGCCGTTAGCGTCGGCGATCTTCCGCCGCACCTCCTTCAGAACCTTGCATGTGGTTTTGCCTCGGGACATTGTTCTTGTTTTTTGAGAGGGCGAAAATACATTTTTTTCGCTCCATTTCCGCTCTTTTCCGCAATAAATATTTTGTATCTTTGCACATTCTTTTAAATATCGCCCGCTATGAACAAGAAAATCTTCCGATATATCTTCGTTTGTATTGCCGTATTCGCGATTTCCGCCGTGTTCGACCTGATTGCAGGCGGCAAAACGACAGAAGTTGTCCTCAAAAGAGCAGCTTTATACAGCATCTCTTTCACCATTCTGTGGGGATTGATTGTGGAACGCACCCGCAAGAATCGGGAAGAAGAAGCTGATGAGAATGAGGAGATTACAGCTTCGCCTGACGTTCCGGAAATCCATACCGTCGAGAAGATGGTGGAGCGGTATGGCGAACCGGATGCAACCATCGTCACCGACGGCACGAAAGGGATGGCACCCGACAGCACCGTGCTG
>Ga0310786_10000188_pt1 | contig 105543 bp, 102 predicted proteins | sample AusTroGonzalo_MG_FD_203881 | JGI IMG/M metagenome (GOLD analysis project Ga0310786, IMG submission 203881) | Bovine rumen microbial communities from tropical cattle in Woodstock, Queensland, Australia - Gonzalo_03 (v2) (version 2) | ecosystem: Host-associated > Mammals > Digestive system >... | reverse complement strand
AAACTGGGTGCTCATAGCTATATACTGCCTGCTCGTATGGCTTTTTTTCAGAGCCTACGGAGGTTTCAAGCTTGGCTACCTGAAAAAGACCGATATGCTCTACTCGCAGATGATATCCATGATTTGCGTGAATGTGGTATCTTATTTCGTCATAAGCCTCATAGGCCGACATTTCATGCCTGTGCCACCTGTGGTGTATATGACCTGTGTTGATATGGGTGCCATAGCCATATGGACACTTTTTGCGGGAAAGCTTTACTTCATGATGTATCCGCCCCGAAAGCTTGTCATCATCTACGGCAGTCATCAGGCGGCTTCGCTTGTACTGAAAATGAGCCAGCGCGTTGACAAATATATGATATGCGAGTCAATAAGCATCAACGAGCCCGAGGAAAAGGTAAGAGAACTCATCATGAAGTATGAGGGAGCTATAGTCTGCGATATCCCTGCGGAACAGCGCAACGACTATCTCAAATTCTGCTTTGACCACTCAAAGCGTGCGTATATAGCACCGAAAATATCAGATATTATAATAAGAGGCGCAGACGATATACGTCTGTTCGATACTCCTCTCATGCTATGCCGAAATTACGGCCTTGATTTCGAGCAGCAGCTGGTAAAGCGCATATTCGATATCGTTTTCTCAATTATCGCACTTGTGCCTGCCGCTCCTTTCATGCTCATATCGGCTATAGCCGTAAAGCTTTACGACCGCGGCCCTGTATTCTACAAGCAGAAGCGTCTTACCACAAACGGCAGGGAGTTTTATGTATATAAATTCCGCAGCATGATAGTTGATGCAGAAAAGGACGGCAAGCCCCGTCTCGCCTCCGAAGAGGACGACCGCATCACTCCCGTGGGAAAGATACTGAGAAAATTCCGTATAGATGAATTCCCACAGCTCCTCAATATCCTCAAGGGTGATATGTCCGTAGTAGGTCCGCGCCCTGAGCGTCCCGAGCTCACGGAGGAATACAAGAAGGAAATGCCGGAATTCGGCTTCAGACTCAAGGTAAAAGCTGGTCTTACGGGCTATGCACAGGTCACCGGAGCATACGATACTACCCCCTACGATAAGCTGAAAATGGATCTGATGTACATTGAAAACTACTCAATACGTCTTGACCTTCAGATAATACTTATGACTATAAAGACAATGTTCTTCCCGCCGAAGAATAACGCAGAAACCGCGGAAAATCTTCTTGTGCCGAAGAGCTCCAATAAAAAGGAGGAAACAAAATGAAAACCACCGCAGTTATCATGGCAGGCGGAAGAGGTGAACGCTTCTGGCCAAAGAGCCGAAATGCTTGTCCGAAGCAGTTCCTCTCACTGACAAGAGACGGCGAGACCATGATACAGAAGACCGTAAAAAGACTCGCACCAATAGTTGACGCAGAGGACATCTACATCGTTACCAACGCTGCCTATATCGACCTTGTACTTGAACAGCTCCCTGACATACCGAGAGAAAATATCCTTGCAGAGCCATGTGCAAGAAATACAGCTCCCTGTATCGCCTTTGCAGCAGCTGTAATAAACAGAAAGTATGACGACGCGGTAATGCTGGTGCTCCCCTCGGATCACCTTATCGGCTACGATGATATATATATAAATACGCTTAAAAAGGCTATAAAAGCCGCCGAAAAAGGCAAGCGTCTCGTTACTATAGGCATAACTCCCGAATATCCCGAAACAGGCTACGGATACATCAATTTCGGCGAGGAAAAGGGCGATGTCTACGCTGTTGAGCGTTTCGTTGAAAAGCCCGACCTTGCAACAGCAAAGGAATATCTCGCATCTGGCAAATACCTCTGGAACAGCGGTATGTTCGTATGGAAGCTCTCCTCGATAATGTTCAATATGCAGTCTCTCATGCCCGATATCTACGAGGGCGCAGTACGCATAGGACAGGCTTATGGCACTCCCGATTTCAACGAGGTGCTTGTTAAGGAATTCACAGCCTTCAGAAGCGAGTCGGTAGACTTCGGCATCATGGAAAAAGCAAAGCATATCTATACTATCCCCGGAAGCTTCGGCTGGGACGATGTCGGAAGCTGGCTGGCTGTCGAGCGTATCAATGAGACAGATGACGAAAATAACTACATCGACGGTGATGTTATCACTATAGATTCAAAACGCACTACCATTTGCGGCGGAAAACGCCTTGTTGCCGCTGTAGGCACAAGCGATCTCATAATAGTTGATACCGATGATGTACTCCTTGTATGCTCTAAGAACAATACTCAGGACGTTAAAAAGGTCATCGCACAGCTCAAAGAACAGAAAAGGAACGAATTAGTTTAAAGGAGATAATATAAATGAAAAACGCACTTATAACAGGTATCACAGGTCAGGACGGCTCTTACCTTGCAGAGCTCCTTCTCGAAAAGGGATACAATGTATACGGTATCTGGAGAAGAAAGGCTACTGTTGATTACGGCAACATTGCTCATCTCAAGGACAAGGTAAACCTTATCTACGCTGATATGACCGACCCTGTTTCACTTATATCGGCTATGAAAATTTCACAGGCTGACGAGGTATACAACCTTGCTGCTCAGTCTTTCGTTGCTACAAGCTGGGATACACCTCTCGGTACAGCTGACATAGATGCTCTCGGCGTTACAAATATGCTGGAGGCTATCCGCATAGTAAAGCCGGAGGCTCGCTTCTATCAGGCTTCTACATCGGAAATGTTCGGTCTTGTACAGGAAACTCCCCAGAAGGAGACAACTCCCTTCTACCCAAGAAGCCCATACGGCGTAGCTAAGCTCTACGGTCACTGGATAACAAAGAATTACCGCGAGAGCTACGGTCTTTTTGCCTGCTCCGGCATACTCTTCAACCATGAGTCGGAACGCCGCGGCATTGAATTCGTTACACGTAAGATAACAGATGCTGCCGCACGTATCAAACTGGGCGTACAGGAGTACATGGAGCTCGGAAATATGGACTCAAAGCGTGACTGGGGACATTCAAAGGACTATGTCCGCGCTATGTGGCTCATGCTCCAGCAGGACAAGCCTGATGACTACGTTATCGCTACAAACGAGACAAGAACTGTCCGTGAATTCGTTGAGACTGCTTTCAAGCACGTTGGCATCGAAGTTGAGTGGAAGGGCACAGGCGTTGACGAGATAGGTATAAACAAGGCAAACGGCAAGACTATCGTAAAGGTAAACAAGAAGTTTTTCCGTCCTGCTGAGGTAGATATACTTCTCGGCGATCCTTCAAAGGCTGAAAAAACTCTCGGCTGGAAGCGTGAAATTGACTTCTCACAGCTTGTAGAGCGTATGGTAAAGAACGACCTTGAGCTTGTTCAGAACGAGATTAAGGTCAAAGAAATACTCGGCTGATATGAACAGACTTCGGTTCACTCATATAAAAGAGCCGCTTGAAAAAGAAGAGGGCGGCTATACCGAAAATTCGGCTTTAACAAAGCTGCAAGCATATGATATGCTCGTAGATTTCGCAAAAGATCCGAAAACTATCGCCGCAAAAATGATGCCTCATATCGAAAGGCTCAGGCAGCTTCCTCTCAAAAGAGTTAAAGGTGGATTTTTCAGCAAATACGGCTATTCAGTTGAACAGGTCGACAGACTCATAGAGGAGCTCGATGCACAGATAGTGACCGCTCTTGAAGGCAAATAATAATTATACTTGCATAGCATTTTCCTTTTAGCAATACACACCGCAAAACAAACCACACAAAATAACAGCTGACCGGAAAGTCATATAATATGACTTTTAATAGGGGGCTCGGTTGGCTGTAAATATGATAAGGGAGTAAATACTAATATGGAACTTGATATTTTAAGAGACCAGAAAGGCGGCTACAATAAGCAGTCTTTCATCGAAAAACTTGACGCTTACAACATTCTTATAACCGCAATGCAGAACGGTCTGCCCCTTGATAAGGCAAAGGCTGAGCTGGAGCTTATCCACCAGCAGCCGCTTTCCAAGGAAAAGGGCGGATTATTCGGCAAGATAGGCTTCTCCATAGAGGATACAGATGCCTACATAGCAGACCTTGAAAAGGGTATTGCAAAAGCATTCAAATAAAAACAGATCAACGCTTTCTGAAAGGAGCGTTATTATGGGAAATGAGATATATTTCAAGACCGCTCTGGGCGGTTACAGCAGGAATGACGTTCTTGCAAAAATCGACGCTTACACCTGTCTTATCACAGCTATAGACAGTGCAATGATGTCAGATGCAGCCATAAATGCAGAGCTTCTGAAAATAAGGCATATGCCGATGAAAAAGGCAAAATGCCTTTTTCTGCCTGCCTCTGGCTTTTCCATACCCGATGTTGACGAGTATATCAGAGAGCTTGAAAAAGAGATCGCAGACAAGGTAATGCTGTAATTCAAAGCCATGCTGAATTTTGTCTGTTTATCGGGATTTGGGAAATGGCTCTCGGAAGCAGCAGAGGATTACGGCTTGATAGCCATAGCCGCTATACCAAGCTTAGTGCTCATCGGTTTTCTTGTGGTATGTTATATAAAACTGCTCATAAATGATCCGAAGGGCTCGCTTTTCGCACTTTTTCTCGTGCTGGGCGTTATCGCAGCACTGACCGTACCTGCATTTTTCATTGATCCCGATCTGTGGTGGGATATAATCTATCTCGCCATTCTCGTTGTACCTGTGATATATTTCGCGGTAAAAAAGCCGAAAAGAATGTTGCAGATAACACTGATGACTCTTCTATGCACAGCACTTCTTATAGCGATAGGCTTTATTTTCAGCCCTGCTATAGCTATTGCCGCAGCTTTAAACGGAATTATGGCGGCTATAACGCTGTCGTCTTTTTTCAGTCTCAGAAAATGCATAAGACTTGAAAAAACAGGCCTGCGCACCGAGGGCAGATTCCTGCGGTGGCAGATATACGGCAGAAATGCTCATGCTATATTCGGCTATACCACTGAGGACGGAGTGTACCACGAGGAAGCTGTAAGAGATTTTGCTGCGGCTTCACGTAAAATGAAAAAACAGTAGCTGACGCTTCTCTATGACAGAGATGACAAAAGAACTGTATATGTACAGAAATATTCTCTTATAGGCTGTATCTCTTATTTCTGCGTATTCCTCGCTTTATCGGTGGGAATACTTATTTTTACGATATATTTGCTTATATTGATCAGATAAACAGGAGCTATTATGAAGATAACCTTCGACGCTGTACCTATATGCAGCGATAAAATAACGGGCATAGGCTGGTGTGAGGTGGGACAGACCCAGACTCTTGCACAGCTCCACCCCGAAAATGAATATGAATACAGCGTCTTTACAAGCGGCGACACTGAGCGCGAAAAGCGTGTAAGGCAGTTTGCAGGCAAAGATATAAAGCTCAATATAACAAGCTTTTCAGGCTATCTTTACCGACTGATGACTACTTTTCTGCCTATACCCTATTCGTTTTTTTTCGGCAGGAAATCCGATATCACACACTTTTTCAACTATATCATACCTCCGTTTGTACACGGAAAAAAGGTGGTAACGGTGCATGATATGGTCTACAAGGCTTTCCCCGAAACAGTCCGCGGACGCACCCGCTTCATGCTGGCATCGGGACTTAAACGCTCACTCAGACGTGCAGACCTTATCGTTACAGACTCAGAATTCTCAAGATCCGAGATAATCAAGTATTTTCCAAAATATGAAAATAAAATAAGGGTAGTCCCATGCGGTGTAGACCTTGAAAGATTTCACCCCTGCGAGACTCCCGAGCGCATACCCGAGGTAAAGAGCTCACTGGAGATTGAAGGAGATTATTTCCTCTATTTAGGTACTATCGAGCCGCGAAAGAACCTTGAAAGGCTAATTTCCGCCTACGCTGCCTTTGCAAAAAAGGTTGGCGAAAAAGCTCCGAAACTGGTGCTTGCAGGAGGTAAGGGCTGGCTCAATGACGGTATATACAGCCGCGTTGAAAAGCTGGGCATGACAAAAAACATCATATTCACAAAATACGTACCATCAGAGGACATGAATCCTCTGATGTGCGGCGCACTTGCATTCGTTTTCCCGTCTATTTACGAGGGCTTTGGTATGCCGCCCCTTGAAGCTATGGCTTGCGGAGTACCCGTGCTCACTTCGGGAGAGGCTTCCCTCCCCGAGGTCACAGGCGACTGCGCCGTGATCTGCGATGCTTATTCCGTAAAAAGCATAGCACAGGGACTTTACAGGCTCTACAGCGATGAAAAGCTGAGAAAAGAGCTCAGTGTAAAAGGACTCGAAAGAGCAAAAGACTTCACATGGGAGCGTTCGGCAGAAATGCTTCTGGAAGTATACAGGGAGCTTGTAAAATGAGTAAAAAACTGCGAATTCTTGAAGTCAACAAGGCTTATTTTCCCCATATAGGCGGTATCGAGACCCTTATCAGACAGTATTCCGAGGAGCTCTCAAAGCTTGACGGCGTAAAATTAAAGGCTCTTGTATGCCGCGACGGCAAAGGCAAGGCTATCAGTGAGAAAATGAACGGTGTAGAGCTGCTCAGAGCAGGAAGCCTCGGCACCTACTTTTCATGTCCCCTGTCCTTTTCATTTATAAGGCATTTCAGAAAAATGGCTGCAAAAGCCGATGTTGTGCATATACACGTACCATTCCCCCTTGCAGACGCGGCACTTCTGCTGTCAGGCTATAAGGGCAAGGTGGTCGTATCATGGCACAGCGATATAGTAAAACAGAAAAAGCTTATGTTTTTCTACAAGCCTTTCATGCGCTATCTGCTGAAAAGAGCAGATGTCATTCTGACAGCTACGGAGGGGCACGTAAAACATTCCCTTTATCTCGGAAAATACAGCCATAAATGCAAGGTCCTGCCTTATGGCATAACTCCCGAGGACTATCTTTCAGTACCGCGCCGCGGCATACTCACGGAAAAAGCGGAGGATAAAAGCTGTGTAAAGGTATTTTTCACAGGCAGACTTGTCTATTATAAAGGCGTAGATGTACTCCTCAAGGCATTTACAAAAGTAAAGGGCTGCGAGCTTTTCATAGCAGGCACAGGAGAGCTTGGCGACCAGCTGAGAAACTTCGTAAGCTCCCATAATATGGAGTCAAAAGTCCATTTTCTCGGATTTCTTCCCGATGAGGAGCTCCGACAGGCTTATGCAGACTGCGACATCTTTGTATTGCCGTCCGTTGCTCCAAGTGAAGCATTCGGCATAGTACAGCTTGAAGCTATGGTCTACGGCAAGCCCGTAATAAATACCGCTCTCAGATCGGGAGTCCCCTACGTCAGTATCGACGGGCAGACAGGCATAACTGTTCCACCGTCATCACCAAAGGCTCTGGCAGAGGCAATAAACAAGCTTGCCGAGGATAAAGAGCTCCGCGAAAAATACGGTAAGGCCGCTGCAGAACGCGTAAAGAGCGAATTCAATGAAAAAGCAATAATCGGAAGATTATACGATATACTAAAATAAATAAAGATATATAGGAGGCGGACTTATGAAAGCACTTATAATAGGCGCGGCAGGCTTTGTGGGAGGATATCTCATAAAAGAGCTTAAAGCCGCAGGCTGGGAAGTACACGCGACCTGTCTGCCAAATGAAGAAATAAAAGAGGAATGTTCCGCATATTCCCTTGATATACTGAAAAAAGAGGATATATCGCCGCTTCTTGACAATATCAAGCCCGATGTGGTATATCACCTTGCCGCTCAGAGCTCTGTATCCGTTTCGTGGAAGCGTCCTCAGCTCACTGCTGAGATAAACGTGGTAGGCTCGATAAATGTGCTGGAAGCCGTCCGCGATGCCGAAAAGAAGGATATGAGACTTGTTCTCATAGGCTCAGGCGAGGAATACGGATATATACGCGAGGGAGCCTGTCCCCTTTCGGAGACCGAGCCCCTTAATCCGGGAAATATCTACGCCGCAACAAAGGCTTGTCAGGATATGCTGGGCAAGATATACGCCCGTGCTTACAAAATGGATATCATACTTGTACGCGCCTTCAACCATTCAGGTCCTGCGCAGAGCAATATCTTCGTTATCTCGGATTTCTGCCGTCAGATAGCAGAGATAGAAAAAGGCATGAAGGAGCCTGTAATAAACGTGGGAAATCTCTCTGCAAAGCGTGATTTCACAGATGTCCGCGATGTTGTGAGAGCCTACAGGCTTTTAGGCGAAAAGGGCATCAGCGGAAACGTCTACAACGTGGGCAGAGGAAAGGCTGTTGAGATACAGTATATCCTCGATACCGCCCTTTCCTACACAGATAAGCCTATCGAGGTAAAACGCGATCCTGCGCGTATGCGAGCCTCGGATATACCGCTTATAGAGCCCGATGTTTCGCATATTTATGAGGATACAGGCTGGAGAGCGGAGATAACTATGGAGCAGACTATAAAGGATACTCTTGATTACTGGAGAAAAAAGCTCATGTCCTACGGTACTTCTCTCGGAACAGAGCGATAAAGACAAAAGAGCTGAAGATAAGGAGTGAACAAATTGTCTGATATGAAGCTTACTAACGAGAAAATGCATACCTTTTCGGGTCACGAGAAGATAAGCACCTTCAAGGCAGGAGAAAAGCTTACGGAATTCGGCGAAAAACAGAATAACGCCAACGAGCTTCTTGCCCTGAACATCAACGACCTCATAAAAAGAGTATGCGCTCTTGAGGACAAGCAGATACAGAATGAGGATATAATGCGTAAAATAGCCAATGAGCTTGCTGCCTTCAAGAAGGAGCTCGACCGCGTAAGACTCACCGAAAAGCTCAATTCAGGTGCTATAGAACGCCTTGACAGAGCCGTAAAGCTTGCTGAGGGAGACGGAAAGTAAACTGCGATTTTGTATATATTATCATTCCCAATGATTATGCAAATTTTTTCGTCAAACTCTTGACAATATATCGGTTTTGTTATATTATATAATAGTGTGGACAAGATGTGCCCCTTAGCTTGAAAAAGTCCGCAGGACGTATATCTCTACCCATCAAGACTCAATCAACGGAGATTTGTGTAATTGCAGTCTCCGTTTTATTATTTTAGTATAAATAATATACGGAAAGAAGGTGTTATCATGGCAGAAGAGCTAATGGAACAGCTGGATAACCATACCGCGTTTACAATACCTATTTTCGGAGGTATCCCCGTTCCCGATTCCTGTGTGGTAACTTGGATAATAATAGCAGTGCTTGTGCTGCTGTCCATAATATTTACAAGAAATCTGAAAAAAGTCCCCACGGGCTCTCAGTGCATACTTGAGACCTTCATGGACTTTCTGGATAACTTCTTTACGAATATCCTCGGAAAAAAGGGAAAGAAATATGTTCCCATACTTGAGACATTCATAATCTACATAGGTTTTTCAAATATTATCGGTGTATTCGGCTTCGTACCGCCCACAAAGGACATAAACGTAACCGCTGCCCTTGCTGGAATGGCGATAATACTGGTACAGGCGTCCTTCATCATCGAAAAAGGACCGCTGAAATGGCTGAAAAGCTTCCTTAACCCCATAAATCTGCTTGACCTTGTGACAAGACCGCTTTCGCTCTGTATGCGACTTTTCGGTAATGTCCTCGGTGCATTCGTAGTTATGGAGCTCATAAAGCATTGTATCCCCGGCGGCGTACCCGTTATCGCAAGCGGCTATTTTGACCTTTTCGACGGACTGCTCCAGGCATACGTATTTGCATTCCTTACCTCGCTTTACATGGCTGAGGCATTAGAGGAAGAAGAAAAATGATAACAACTTCACGGAGGTAAAATAATATGGGAATAATCGCATTAGGCGCAGCTGTTGCCGTTCTTACAGGCGCAGGCGCAGGTATCGGTATAGGATTGGCAACCGCTAAGGCAACAGAGTCTATCGCTCGTCAGCCCGAAGCTAAGGGCGATATCAGAACAGCTCTTCTGCTGGGATGTGCCCTCGCAGAGGCTACCGCTATCTACGGCTTTGTAATAGCACTTCTTATAATCCTTTCACTCGGAAGCAAATAAGCAGTTGATCATTGGAGGTATATTAAAATGGGAATAATCGCATTAGGTGCAGCTGTTGCCGTTCTTACAGGCGCAGGTGCGGGTATTGGTATAGGATTGGCAACCGCTAAGGCAACAGAGTCTATCGCTCGTCAGCCCGAGGCTAAGGGCGATATCAGAACAGCTCTTCTGCTGGGATGTGCCCTCGCAGAGGCTACCGCTATCTACGGCTTCGTTATCGCACTCCTTATAATCCTTTCACTTGGCAGCAAATAAGCCGAAGCAATTTCACATAAGGAGGGCAAATAATGCTTGATTTTTCATTCTGGAGCATTTTCTGGGCTGTTTTCAATACAGTATTGCTGTTCGTACTGCTCAGGATATTCCTTTTTAAACCAATAAATAAGATAAAGGCTGACCGTACACGCACTATCCAGGATGATCTGGATTCTGCTCAGAAGGCTAAGGAAGAAGCAGAGGAGCTCCGTCAGCAGTATGAGGACTCTATCAGCGATGCCAAGGAACAGGCTAACCAGATCATTATTAAAGCGCATGAGGACGCTGAGGCTGAACGCTCGGCTATCATAAAGAAATCTCAGGAGGAAGCAGAAAAGATCGTTGCCGATGCAGACAAGGCTATCGAGAACGAGAGAAAGCGCGTTCTCCGTCAGGCACAGTCAGAGATCGCCGATCTTGCTATAGAGGCTGCTTCAAAGATCATCGGAGAAAATGTTGACGATGAAAAGAACCGCCGTCTTGTAGATAAGTTCCTTTCCGAAGAGGAGGGCAGGAAATGAAAGACACAGACAGAGAGTTCCTGAAAGAGCTTGTCCGTCTTGATGTTTCTCAGACTGACTGCTCTGCCGTAAGAAAAGTGTTGGAGACCTGTCCCGATGTGACAGACACACTTTCCAACCCGCTCGTTACATACGATGAAAAGCGCGGCATAGTCAACAAGCTCTTCCCCGAATCTTTACACAAATTCATGCTCAACGTCATACACGGCGGAGCTATAGAGCGCATAGACGAGATACTTGATGAATACGATGAGCTGCTCCTTGACAAGCAGGGCAGCATAAAGGCTGTAGTCCGCTATGTTACGCCCCTTACCGAGGCTCAGCAGGCAGACCTCCGCAAGTTCATCATGGACAAGTTCGTAAAAGAGGACGTTGATATAGAGTATAAGCATGATCCCGATATCATCGGCGGATTCATACTCAACGCAGGCGACCTTGAATATGATAAGAGCTACCGTACAAGCCTTAGACTTATGAAGGATACCCTTCAGACCAAGGCTACAGAGTACGTTGAAGGCAATACAGGTGTAAAGACCGACTCCAAGAGTGATATCATATCCGTCCTCAAGACAGAAGTACGCGACTTTGACGTAAAGTCGGGAGCTACCGAAACAGGCTTCATTACACGCTTAGGTGACGGTATCGCACGAGTTTACGGCATGAATTCCGTAATGTACGGTGAGCTTGTTGAATTTGAAACAGGCATCAGAGGTATCGTACAAAATCTTGAAGAAAAAACTGTGGGAGTAGTTCTTCTCGGTGATGACCATGGTCTCACAGAAGGCTCCTCCGTTATCAGAACAGGCAAAAGAGCAGGTATCGGCGTAAGCGATGAGCTTCTCGGACGAGTAGTCGATGCACTTGGTGCACCTATAGACGGTCTCGGACAGATAAAGGCTGACGATTACTTCCCTATCGAGCGTGAAGCTCCCGGCGTTATCGAGCGTAAGCCTGTAAGCGTACCTCTCCAGACCGGTATACTTGCCATTGACTCGATGTTCCCTATCGGACGCGGACAGCGTGAGCTTATCATCGGCGACCGCCAGACAGGTAAGACCTCTATCGCTGTTGATACTATCATAAATCAGAAGAGTCAGGACGTTATCTGTATCTATGTTGCCATAGGTCAGAAGTCCTCGACTGTCGCACAGATAGTTAATACTCTTAAAAAATATGATGCCATGAGCTATACTGTCGTTATGTCGGCTTCGGCAAGCGACCCTGCACCTTTCCAGTATATAGCACCTTATTCGGGTACTGCTATAGCTGAATACTTCATGTCAAAGGGCAAGGACGTACTCATAGTATACGATGACCTTTCAAAACACGCTGTAGCCTACAGAGCTATGTCACTTCTGCTCCACCGTCCGCCAGGACGTGAAGCATACCCCGGTGATGTATTCTACCTCCATTCAAGACTTCTCGAACGTTCGAGCCGTCTTGACGATGAGCACGGCGGCGGTTCACTTACCGCACTTCCTGTCATCGAAACTCTTGCAGGCGATATCTCGGCTTATATCCCGACTAACGTCATCTCTATCACAGACGGTCAGATATTCCTTGAAAGTGAGCTTTTCAACTCGGGTCTCCGTCCTGCGGTGAACTACGGACTTTCCGTATCCCGTGTCGGCGGTGCCGCTCAGACAAAGGCTATGAAAAAGGCTTCGGGAAATCTCCGTATCGACCTTGCTCAGTTCAAGGAAATGGAGATCTTCACACAGTTCTCATCGGAACTTGACCAGTCCACAACAGAGCTTCTTGAACACGGTCATATGCTTACCGAGCTGCTCAAGCAGCCTCTTTATAATCCGCTGCCTCACTATGAGCAGGTAATACTCCTCTATGCGGCTCAGCACGGATTTTTCAAGGGTATCCCACTCAAGGAACTTAGAGAGTACCGTACAGACCTTATGAACTATATCAGGAGCTACGGACAGGATATAATCTCAGAGATAGAAGAAAACAAGGTGCTCACAGACGACCTTGCAGAGCGTATCGAAAGAATACTCACAGCTTTTGAAGAATAAGGCGGTGAAACACTATGCCTAACATGAGAGAGATCCGCGAAAGGATCGGAAGTATCCAGCAGATACTGAAAATCACAAATGCTATGTACCTCATGTCCTCTTCCAAGCTAAAAAAGGCAAGGAAATCACTTGAATGTACAGAGCCTTACTTCTATAAGCTCCAGTCCACTATCGAAAGCGTTCTGGAGCATACTCCCCACACCCGTCAGCTTTACTTCGACAGACGTTCCGATATCCCAGAGGATAAGCGTAAAAAGGGATATATAGTCATTACCGGCGATAAGGGACTCTGCGGAAGCTACAATCACAATGTACTGAAATATACCGACCAGAAGCTCGATGAGGCTGCCGATCTTGACAACTGCTACCTTTTCGTTATGGGACAGGTGGGCAGAATGTACTATCAGCGCCGTATCAACAGCGGCAAAAAAGCTTCTGTTGACGGAGAATTCCTCTATACCACACAAAACCCGACTCTTTACAGAGCCCGTGAGGTAGCTGAACTTGTTCTTGAAAAGTTCGAGAACCGTGAGCTTGACGAGGTATACCTTATCTATACGGATATGGTAAGCTCAAATGTACAAGAGCCAAGAACCCTTCGTCTGCTCCCCTTTGAGCGTAAGCATTTCGGCAAGGCTGCCGACGGTACTATGAAGAAGCTGCCGAAGGCTTCATTCATGCCTTCACCCGAAGAAGTTATGAACTACCTCATACCTCAGTACGCAAAGGGCATAATATACGGTGCTATGGTCGAAGCCTTCTGCTGCGAACAGCAGTCGCGCATGACCGCTATGGACGCTGCAACCACAAGTGCAAAGGACATGATAAAGGATCTTTCACTGCTCTATAACCGCGCAAGACAGGCGGCTATCACTCAGGAGATAACCGAGGTATGCGGCGGAGCAGCTTCTATCAGTGATTAATCTGTACGGTCGCACATTATGCGTCCGTATATAATGAATTTTGCATTTTTATTCAAAAGACACGGGCGGATGATATCCGCCCCTACAATTGGTTTATCCCAAATTCTCTTAAAAAAGGAGAAAACAATGGAAAAAGGCAGAATAACGCAGGTCATCGGACCTGTTATAGATGTTGAATTCGGCACGGGAAAGCTCCCAATGATAAGGGATGCTCTCACTGTCGAGGTCGATGGAAAAAAGCGCGTTATGGAAGTAGCTCAGCATATGGGCAACCACATAGTACGCTGTATAATGCTTGCGTCCAGTGAAGGACTCAGCAAAAATATGGAAGTAACTCCCACGGGCTCGTGTATCAAAGTGCCTGTAGGCGAGAATACTCTCGGACGTATGTTCAACGTTCTCGGCGAGCCTATCGACAAGAAGGGCGATGTTGAGACTGAAGAAAAATGGGAGATACACCGTAAAGCTCCTACCTTTCAGGATCAGAGCCCTGTCGTTGAGGTGCTTGAAACAGGCATCAAGGTCATCGACCTTATCGCTCCTTACGCTAAGGGCGGTAAGATAGGTCTTTTCGGAGGCGCAGGCGTCGGCAAGACCGTTCTTATACAGGAGCTTATCAGAAATATCGCCACCGAGCACGGCGGCTATTCTATATTCACAGGCGTAGGAGAGCGTTCCCGTGAGGGCAACGACCTCTGGAACGAAATGCAGGAGTCAGGAGTTATCTCAAAGACTGCTCTTGTATTCGGACAGATGAACGAGCCCCCCGGATCACGTATGCGTGTAGCTCAGACAGGTCTTACCATGGCTGAGTATTTCCGTGACCGCGAGCATAAGGACGTTCTTCTCTTTATCGACAATATCTTCCGTTACGTACAGGCAGGTTCTGAGGTCTCGGCTCTGTTGGGACGTATGCCCTCTGCCGTTGGCTATCAGCCTACACTTGCTACTGAGGTCGGAGAATTACAGGAGCGTATCACCTCCACGAAAAACGGCTCTATCACATCGGTACAGGCGGTTTATGTCCCTGCGGACGACCTTACCGACCCTGCTCCTGCTGTTACATTCGCTCATCTTGACGCTACTACCGTACTTTCACGTAAGATAGTTGAACAGGGTATCTACCCTGCCGTTGACCCTCTGGAGTCAAATTCACGTATCCTCGAACCCGAAATAGTTGGCGAGGAGCATTACACCGTTGCAAGACGTACTCAGGAGCTTCTCCAGAAGTACAAGGAATTGCAGGATATCATTGCTATCCTCGGTATGGAGGAGCTTGACGAGGACGACAAGCTTGCCGTATATCGTGCAAGAAAGATACAGAAGTTCCTTTCACAGCCTTTCAACGTAGCCGAAAACTTCACAGGTCTCAAAGGCAAATATGTACCGCTCAAGGACACTATCGAAGGCTTCAAGGCTATAATCGACGGCGATATGGATAAGTACCCCGAGGCTGCATTCCTCATGGCAGGAACTATCGACGATGTTATAATGAAAGCACGTCAGATGGACGAGGAATAAAGGAGGCGGCTTGATATGGCTAAGACCTTTCACCTTGAAATAATCTCTACAGACCGCCTGTTTTTCAGCGGCGAGGTAGAGCATCTCGTTATAACGGCTATAGATGGCCTTATCGGCATCATGGCGGGACATGAGCCGCTCGTTACCTCTCTCCCTACTGGCGAGCTTAAATATCTGGTGAACGGCGAATGGAAATACGCTGCGATATCAGAAGGATTTATACAGGTAATGCCCGATGCTTCAATAATTCTCGCTGATACCTGTGAGCTTCCCGAGGAAATAGACATCAAACGCGCTCAGGAAGCAAAGGAGCGCGCCGAGGAGCTTCTCAGGCAGAAGCAGAGCATCAAGGAGTATTACGAGACTCAGGCTGCGCTCAACAGAGCTATGAACCGCCTGAAAATATCTCAGAAGCACTTTAAATGAAACCCAAAGCACTCACTCGTGAGTGCTTTTTTATGATAAGCTGTAAAAAACGCTTCATGCACACCTTATCCGTTAATCCGCAGGGACGACAGGTGTATTCATCAGTCGGTTCTGAAAATACGCAAATGACCGACTGTAGAATTGCACACTGTGCTCCCGCCTTTCTAAACTCTGCTTTTCTATAATAGGGCAGAAAAATATTGAAATTCAATGGAAAACCATTGATTATTGAAAAATAATTTTTTGCGACGTACAAATTTCAAGTGCATTTTTGTAGAAGATGTACAAAGAACGGATAAAAGGCGGTCAATGACCGCCTTTTCTGCTTCCTGCTTCCTCACGGTCGGACGAACGGAATTTGCCTCTGCAGCGTATTTCCTCACGGGCCTATGCAGACATAGACCTATACTCAGCAGGCTAAAGACTCGTTTCGTCAATAGCTCCGAAATTATACAGCCCTAATTGTGCATATTCTTGAAATGGAAAGTTTTTCGGGCAATATGCTTGACTTTTTGACAAAAATATAGTACAATAATTGTAATTGTCAATGAGACAGGAAATAAAAGTCCTATGCCGTTTCTGTGAGCACGCAGAACGCCGTGAAGGGGCTTATTTTTAGGAGGCATGACTGTGAAAAAGACAGGCAAATCAACTTTCTTCATTGTCGTTGCTTTTATCGCTTTGTTTGCTGTTACGTCGGTACTTGGCATAGACAAGGTATTCGGCGATAACAGAACGACCTACATCAAGGGCGTTGACGATATCCGTCTTGGTATCGATATCAAGGGCGGTGTTGACGTTACCTTCGGACCTGCAGACGATTATGACGCTGACAAGGGTCAGCTCGCTGCTGCCAACGAGGTCATCAAGACAAGACTTGCTTCACTCGGTATCACCGATAACGAAGTATACAGCGATGAAAAGAGCGACAGAATTATCGTTCGTTTCCCATGGAAGGTCGGCGAAACAAACTTCGACCCTGAATCCGCTGTTAAAGAACTCGGTGAAATGGCTCAGCTTACATTCCGTAAGGGCACGGATACAACTACCGATGAGAACGGAAATGAAGTTCCTTCGGGTGAGATTGTTCTCAATGGTGACGATATCGCTTCTGCAAAGGGCGTATATAGCACCCAGGACGGAAAAGAGTATGAGTGGATGGTAAGTCTTAAACTCAACGAATCAGGCGAGGCAAAATTTGAAGCCGCTACAAGTGAGCTTGCAGGTACTTCCACACCGATCTCCATCTGGATGGATAATACACTTATCTCGGCTCCTACCGTAAACAGTGCTATTACAGGCGATAGTGCCGTTATCGAAGGTAATTTCGATGATGAATCTGCAACAAAGCTTGCAAACCAGATAAACTCAGGTGCTCTTCCTTTCAAAATGGAGACAAAGAGCTTCAGAACTATCTCTCCTACAATGGGTGAGGGTTCACTTGATGCTATCCTCCTTGCAGCTCTTATCGCATTCATCGGAATTGCTATATACATGATATTCCTTTACAGACTCCCCGGCTGTGTGGCTGTTATCGCTCTCTGCGGACAGGTGGTAGGCTCTATCGCAGCTATCACAGGCTGGTTCGGATTTATGAACGGCTCTACACTTACTATCCCGGGTATTGCAGGTATCATACTTGCAGTAGGTATGGGCGTTGACGCCAACATCATCACAGGTGAGCGTATCAAGGAAGAGCTCAGAACAGGAAAATCTCTCGATGCCGCTATAAAGATAGCTTATAAGAGAGCATTCTCCGCTATCCTCGACGGTAACATCACAAACGTTATCATCGCAGTGATCCTCATGGGAGCTTTCGGTGTTCCTGACAGCTTCTTCTCGAATATCCTCAACAAGACTATCTTCTTCGCATTCGGAGCTACAGCTGAGGGTGTTGTTTACTCATTCGGATTTACACTTCTCGCAGGTGTTGTCTGCAACTTCATTTTCGGTGTATTTGCATCAAGACTCATGGTAACTTCACTCTCCAAGTTCAAGTGCTTCAGAAACAGAAAGCTTTACGGAGGTGACGAGAAATGAGCAAGAAGAATACTCAGAAGGAAATCGTAACTACTCCTGCAAAGGTATATAATTTCTGTTCCAAGAAAAGACTTATCCTCGGTGTTGTTATCGCAGTTCTCGTTGTATTCATCGCAGGTGCGTTAATAAGAGGCGTACACCTTGCTATCGAATTCAAGGGCGGTACTCTTATCACATACACCTATCAGGGTGATATCAATTCAAACGATGTAAGCAATACCGTAAAGGATATCGTTGGTTCATCAGTCGTTGTAAGAACAGGTGAGAGCCTTGACTCCGGCGGAAAACAGCTCACTATCTCCTTTACCTCTGATCAGGGTCTTACAGCTGACAGACAGACTGAAATGACAAACAAGCTCAAGGAAAAGTTCCCTGATAATTCTCTTGAGATTTACGATTCAAACGATGTAAGCCCTTCATCGGGACGTGAATTCCTGCTCAAGTGCTTCATAGCTGTACTCTTTGCAGCCTTCATCGTTATCATCTATATCGCTATCCGTTTCAAAAATATCGGCGGCTGGTCAGCAGGTGTGTGCTCAATATTTGCTCTCTGCCTCGATATCCTCGTAGCTTTCACAACTACGGTAGTATGCGGCTTCAGCATCGACTCAAATATCGTTGCCGTTATACTCACTATCCTCGGATATTCGATAAACAATACCATCGTTATCTACGACAGAATAAGAGAAAACCGCCAGCTTATGCCTAAGGCTTCTCTTAACGAGCTTATCAACGTAAGCTGCACACAGTCGCTTACACGTTCTGTCAGAACTTCTGTTACAACTATCGGTACTATGGCAGTAATCACAATAGTAGTTTTGGTAACAGGCTATGATTCGCTCCTTACTTTCTCTGTTCCGCTTATGATGGGTCTTATTTCGGGTACATTCTCATCACTCTTTGTTGCTCCGGTAACATGGTCATGGTGGAAGAATAAGCACGATAAAAAAGCTAAAAGCAGCAAGTAATTGAATTCTAAGGATCGTCCTTCGGGACGGTCCTTTTTTTATTGTATATGCCTCCTTCTGTAAAAGGGCTGAAAAAGCAACTTTTTAAAACGAAAACGTTAAATATTGAGAAAATAATTTTTAGATTTTATTTTTCGCACAAAAAAGCAAATGTTGATTTGTGTATATTAAACGAGTATGTGCAAAACACGCCCATACAGTTATACTTCTCATATTGACTTTGCTAACATAATATTGTATAATAAAAAACAGAAAAATAACGGAAGGAGCGGTAATGTGGCAAAGCTCAAATTTACTGAATTAAACGGCGAAGTATGCATAAAATGCAGATTTACAGGAAATGAGATGCTCAATGAGCCCGAATACAGATACTTCATCGACAACCGCATAAAGGGCTGGCTCGTTCCTTTCGCAAAGGGTACAGACAGGCTCGAATTTACGGGAGCTTATGGTATCCCACTCATAAACAAGCTTCACAGCGGTATTGACAAGCAGGAATATTTCCGTATCGTCAATAATTTGCTGGACATAATAAAGGTTGCAGAGACCTGCGGCTTCAATATGCAGAATATAGTCCTCGATCCGAATTTTATAACCGTAAATACCGATGATCTGGACATATTCCTATTCTATCTGCCATTATGGTACAACGAAAGCTGCAATGACGGTATCGTGAATTGTCTGAGAAAGATATCCACCTTTGCAAAATACAAGTCTCAGACCGATTATGCGGCTGTTGACGGCTTTATGAACTTTGTCTGCCGTGAAAGCGGCTTCACTATCTCGGAAGCAAAGGAGTATATCCGCAAGGAAGTGCCCGGACTCTTCCCTGCTCAGCCTTCAAAACCTGCTCACGCACAGTTCAGCAGGCCTGCTTCGCATTCTCCCGAGGCTTCGCATACTCAGTTCAGCAGACCCGCTTCTCATATTCCCGAGCCTGCAACACGTGTAAATATGGCTCAGACCATTATAAATGATATAAACAAGGGCTCACAGGAGTTCAAGCACACTGCTGCTCCCGAAGTGCCCGAGCCGAAGATAATACCTTCACTGGACAGCGATAAGCGAAATGTACTGCCCGAGCTTGTAAAGTCAGAGCATATCAAGCCTGCACCCAAGAATTATCCGAAGCTAACCAGACGGGCTACAGGTGTTACAGTCAATATCGATAAGCCTGTTTTCATGATAGGCAAGGAACGTGACAAGGTAGACTTCTGCATCACCGAAAACAGGACTATAAGCCGCGTCCATGCAATAATCCGCACTCAGAACGGCTCCTGCTTCATAGAGGATAACAATTCCACAAACAGGACCTATATAAACGGAACTCCCGTACCTGCAAACATGGAGATAAAGCTCAAAAACGGCGATGTTCTGAAGCTTTCAAACGAAGAATTCGATTTTATAGACGGGTAACGTCCGCCGTAAGGGGGAATTATGAAGTATATCGCAGCCTGTGATACCGATATAGGCATCACAAAAAAAATAAATCAGGACAGCGTATGTGTAAAAACCGCAAAAACAAGTACGGGTATGGCTGCACTTGTAATGGTGTGCGATGGAATGGGCGGTCTCTCCCGCGGAGAGCTTGCAAGCGCAGAGGTAGTAAGAAGCTTTGCGGACTGGTTCGATACCGAGTTCCCCTTTGAGCTTCCCGACTGGGACTGGCAGACCGCCGCCCATAACGTAATAAGCAGGCTCCGCCGTCTTAACGCCTTGCTGGTACACTACGGCTCGCAGAACAATTTGCAGCTTGGTACTACCGCAACAGGCATAATAGCTGTAAATTCGGAATATATGACCTTCCATGTGGGAGACAGCCGCATATACAAGATATCCGATAAGCTGAGCCAGATAACCGATGACCATACCTACGTTAACCGCGCTGTGAAAATGGGAAAAATGACTCCCGAAGAGGCTCTCGTAGACCCGCGCAGGAATGCACTCGTTCAGTGCATAGGCGTTACGGGCGAGGTAGCTCCCGAAATAAGACTGGGAAATCTTGAAAATGACGTTACCTATATGGTATGCTCCGACGGCTTCCGCCATGTACTGACGGAAAAGGAGCTTTTTGACGAGCTTTCGGCAAAAAAGACCGCGACCAAAAAGGGTATGCAGTCCCAGATGAGGGAGCTTATAGAAACAGTGAAAAAAAGAGAGGAAAGCGATAATATAACCGTTGCCCTCTTCCGCGCCGAGCTTTAAAGGCAAAGGAGCATATCTATGACAACAGGTGAAATACTTATCATCGCGGCAGCTGCTGCGGTATTTGTGATAATAAACATCATAATGTGGACCATGATAGCAAAAAAAGAGCGAAAGATACGTGAAAGGACCACTCCGCCGCATGATATAAACGAAAGACTATCCGACGGTGTTATGGAAGCAGCAGCCGTTGCTGGTTTCAAGCTGCTGGAAAATACCGTTATCGTACACACCAATGACAGGATAATCTCATAAATGAAACAGGAGATGATACAATGGCCTCAACATCTGAATTTTCCCTCAACCGAAACCAGAAGGCACGGGAATTTGCACATAATCTCACTCTTCTAAACCGCGTGAACAAAATACGCTCTCTCCTTGTCATATTCTACTTCTCCCCTTTAGTAGTATATCTTCCCGTGGCTATCTTCATGGGCTTTATAACAAATGTTACTGCTGCATCTGTAGACGCTCTGCTTATCGTGCCTGTAGTCGGCTACTGCGCATGGCAGGCTTGCTACAGATTCAGAGATATAATGGCTCTGCTGGTAATTATGATACTCGGTGCAAATCAGCTTCTTCTCTGGGTAATAAGCCCTTACGAGAACAAGCTTTTCCACGATTTCAAGGTGCTGACCAAATGCTTCTGGATACACCTTATACTTTTTATCATTGTAGGCACAGCAGCGTTTATAAATCTGAAAATAAACATGACCTACCATAAGCTGGAAGCAAGTGACGGCTTCCCTCATTTCAATGAGCGTTTCTTCGATCAGGAAATGGACAGGCATCAGATGGGGATAAAGGATCCGTATCAGCAGAGACTGGACGACCGCAAAAAGAATTCATCAGACGAAATGTCGGATATATCCCTCCCCGATATCTCGGAGAGCAGCGGAACTATGGACGAAATATGACCTGTCATGTCAAATTTTCACAGAAAATGTAAGGTTTTTTCTGCAAAACTAAGGCGGCTTTGAGCCGCCTTTTTTATTGACATGACAGCTGTATGATGCTATAATTAATTTGATGTACTGTCGCAGTACGCTAATTGAATTTAAAAGGAGAACATTATAAATGAGCGGTAATATCAACAGCTATGAAAGCCCATTCTGTACACGTTACGCAAGTGAGGAAATGCAGTATATTTTCTCTGCGGATAAAAAATTCACTACATGGAGAAAGCTCTGGGTTGCTCTTGCAAGAGCCGAAATGAAGCTTGGTCTCCCTGTTACAGAAGCACAGGTAAAGCAGCTCGAGGAGCATATCAACGATGTTGACTATGAAATGGCAGCAGAGCGCGAAAAGATAACACGCCATGATGTTATGGCTCACGTTTTCACATACGGACAGGCTTGCCCAGATGCTGCAGGTATAATCCACCTCGGTGCTACATCCTGCTATGTAGGCGATAACACCGATGTTATCATCATGCGCGATGCCCTTAAAATAGTTCGCAGAAAGCTAATAAACGTTATGAACAACCTTGCGAAATTCGCAGACGAGTACAAGAACCTCCCCTGCCTCGCTTATACACATCTCCAGCCTGCACAGCTCACAACCGTAGGCAAGAGAGCTACACTCTGGCTCAATGAACTTCTCATGGACTTCCAGGACCTTGAATACCGTATGTCCACACTGAAGCTCCTCGGCTCAAAGGGCACAACAGGCACACAGGCTTCATTCATGGAGCTTTTCGAGGGAGATACAGACAAGATAAAGAAGCTGGAGCAGATGATAGCCGAGGAAATGGGCTTCGATGCAGTAGTTCCCGTATCAGGTCAGACCTATTCACGTAAGGTAGACTCTAAGGTGCTTGAACTCCTCAGCGATATCGCTCAGACAGCAAGCAAATTCTCAAATGATATGCGTATACTCCAGTCCTTCAAGGAAATGGAGGAACCAAGAGAGAAGAAGCAGATAGGTTCTTCTGCAATGGCATACAAGCGTAATCCTATGCGCTGCGAGAGAATCACCTCTCTTGCCCGTTACGTAATGATAGACAGCCTCAATCCTGCATTCACAGCAGGCACACAGTGGTTCGAGAGAACTCTCGACGACTCAGCAAACAAGCGTATAAGCGTAGCAGAGGCTTTCCTCGGCGTTGACGCTATACTCAATATAATGATGAACGTAACAAACGGCATCGTGGTATATCCCGAGATGATACGCCGCCGTGTTATGGCAGAGCTCCCGTTCATGGCAAGCGAAAACATTATGATGGACGCTGTTAAGAAGGGCGGCAACCGTCAGGAGCTCCACGACCGTATCATGGATTACTCTATGGAAGCAGGCGCAAACGTTAAGGTTCGCGGACTCGACAACAATCTCTGCGAGCTTATCGAGGCTGACCCTATGTTCATGGTAACCAAGGAGGAGCTTGAAGCAGTTCTCAAGCCAGAGAATTACACAGGCAGAAGCTCACAGCAGGTGGACGAGTTCCTTGCAGAGTGCATCAAGCCTATTCTCGAAGCAAACAAGGATATCCTCGGCGAAAGCTTTGAAATGAAGAACTAACGCTGCCCCTGCAATAAACAGGTAAATGATACAATGAAAAAAGCACTTACTATCGGCGGAGCTGTACTCGGTTTCCTGCTCATCTCAGCACTGGTAATATTCATATTCTTCCCCGGACTTCCCACATATATAAAGGTAAAGCACAAATACAAGCATATAGATGAGAAAGTCCCTGCATTTGAAGCTGTGTCAGCAGGAGCTGATTTTAAGGAATATACAATAAAAGGCGTAAAGCTGAAAGCACCTGGTGACTGGAGCGTGACCGACAATGGTCTGCAAGCTTCACCGGAAGAAAAAGTACTTATTGTACTGAGCACAGACAACAAGGAACAGGACGAATTTCTTGACTCAATGAAGGATTACGATCCATGGGACGCATATAAGTATAACAAAGAGGACTATACAGAGTTTTTCAGGTCTGTAGATGTAGAGCCTGCTCAGTATGGTTTCAGCTCAAAGATAATTTTTTACATAAGAGACTATATCGACTCAAAGGACTGTATGAGCCTGCGCGGACAGGATAAGGATATATTTCTCGAACTGGCCGATATAAAGGAAAAAGCTGTGGACACCGAAACAATGTATAAGCTCAACGGCAGCAGCTTCACAGGATATATCGGAAGAATAAATTTCAGTGGAAATGATGTTATATGGAATATATCTATATTCCCTGACGGCGATGACATACATGAATATTCGGTAATGATAAATTACTCCGATGAAACGATCGCAAAGCAGATAATAAGCTCCATTGAGCTTGAATAACAAAGGATAAGATATGAAAAAGGAATATCTCGAAGCAGGCAAAATAGTCACCACCCACGGTATCCGCGGCGAGGTGAAGATAATGCCTTACACCGACAGCCCCGAGCTTCTTGCAGAGTTCGACAGGCTTTTCATAGGTAAGAACCACGAGGAAGTAACTATAGAACGCTCCCGTGTGTTCAAGAATACAGTCATTGCCAAGATAGAGGGCATAGATACACCTGAAGCTGCGGAAAAACTTCGCAATAAGGTGCTTTATATGCACCGTGATGACCTGGAGCTTGACGATGACACCTACTTCATTCAGGACCTTATAGGACTTGAAGTCCGCGACGCTGACAGCGACACGGTCTATGGCAAGATAATTGACGTTATGCAGACAGGTGCAAACGATGTCTACGTCATAAAAGGTGAGGACAGAGAGTATCTTGTGCCTGCAATTGCCGATGTTATCGTATCCACAGACGTTGACGGAGGCGTTATGACAATACGCCCGCTTGACGGACTTTTCGACTGACGTAAAAAACAGCAATAATACTCGGCATCGGACATATAGGTATACACCTGATGCACTACAAAGAGCTTGAAAAAGCATAAAAAGAGATATAAAACAATAAAGAACAAAAGAAAAACGACGTAATTACGTCAAAAAGGAGGCACTTTTTATGAAAAAGATCTTAGGCATACTATTTCTTCTCATCATCATCGCAGCAGGTGTCTGCGCGTACTTCTTCCCCGGAATCCCCTATTATTATAAGTGTACTCACGAATTTGAAGTAAGAGACAGCATATGGGAGGAGCTCCCTAAAGATCTGCCTGAACTTTCCGAAGGCTATGCTGATTTCTCCACTTTGGGAGTCCGCATAACTGCATGGAACGATATGGATGCACAGCGCACACCCGATGATAACACTGTAACATGGGCAAATGAGGACGAGTCTCACGTGATAACCGTTTATCAGGAGCGTGTAAACGAAAGCTCTGATTTCCTTGATATGACAGGAATTGACCATGATGACCTTGATGCTTACTGCAAGGACGCAGAGAAAACCACTCCCGAAAGCAAATATGAGTTCGTAAAGCTCATGGCATCGCTGACAATGGACGATTTTGACATACATAACTACAAGAATTCAAAGACCTTTTATAAAATAATGAAGCAGAAGAATGATATCCCATTCACTGACAGAAATAATCCCGTAAAATTTTATCCTGTTGACGGCGTAGGCTACCGCGGATATCTTGTAAAGGACATCGCTGTTGAACCTGAGACCGCTTCGGGCAATTACCTTATCATAAATATTTATCCCGAAAAGGATAAGAAAACACGCTATATCATATCTGTCAGACTCGGCAATTTCAATGAGTCATTAGCAATAGCCGAGAGCATAAAACTTACATAATTATCCCGAGACCGCTGTTTTCTGCGGTCTCAAATCATAAAAGGAGAAAAACAATGCATATCGAAATAGCTACATTATTTCCCGAAATGTGCGAAGCCGTACTGGGTGAGAGCATCGTGGGCAGAGCAAGGAAAGCAGGCAAGCTCAGTCTACACTGCCGACAGATACGTGAATATACTCAGGATAAACACCGCAGAGTCGATGATACTCCTTACGGCGGCGGCATGGGAATGGTAATGCAGTGTGAACCCATATATAACTGCTACAAGGCTGTATGTGAGGAGCTTGGCGAAAAGCCTCATACTATATATATGTCCCCAAAAGGCACTGTTTTTGACCAGAAAAAAGCAATTGAGCTCTCCAAAATGGACAATATCCTTATACTCTGCGGACACTATGAAGGCGTAGATCAGCGCGTACTTGACAAAATAGTAGACGAGGAGATTTCCATAGGCGATTATGTACTCACAGGCGGCGAAATACCTGCAATGGTAGTAGCCGATGCTGTTGCGCGTATGTGCGAGGGAGTCCTCTCCGATGAGGTATGCTTCACCGATGAGAGTATATACAGCGGATTGCTGGAATATCCCCAGTATACCCGTCCAGAGGTCTGGGAAGGCGAGGCAGTTCCGCCCGTACTTCTCACAGGTCATCACAAGAATATCGAAACATGGAGACATGAACAGAGCCTGAAAATAACAGCTGAACGCCGTCCCGATCTTTTAGCTAAATATAAAGCTCAAAATGACTGACCATATTTTGCTATGGATTTTTTTGTAAAAAAGCTGCTGTTCCACTCATCAACTGGTTGTATATACAAAAATGCTTTTTCCGTTTAGAAGAAATAACCATATTCAGGTGTCAAATCATATGCAACTTTAACAATTAATGTCAACATTTTTTTGTAGTGATAATCAACAAGCGGGTTGATAATTTTTTATTCACATTTAATCTAAATGTAGAATTTAATGAAATCTTGGTTTTTTAAAGGAAAAATCCGTTGACACTAAAAAAAAATGATTGTATAATGATATCAGCAAGTGAAACATATTTGCAAACAGCAACGCAGTCCTGTTATAATGAGAGGGGCTGTAACTACAGAGAATAGGAGAGTTGTATATGTTTGTCAGAGAAGTAATGGTAAAGAATCAGGTTGGACTTCACGCAAGACCTGCAACCTTCTTTATTCAGAAGGCTAATGAGTTCAAGTCATCAATCTGGATCGAGAAAGAAGAGCGCAGAGTAAACGCTAAGAGCTTACTCGGAATTCTTTCACTTGGTATCGTAGGCGGTACAAACGTAAAGGTTATCGCTGACGGTGCTGACGAGAAGGCTGCTGTTGATGCTCTCATCGAGCTGGTTGACAGTGGTTTCAGCGAAGAAAACAGATAATCAAGCCAAAACTCAGGGCGTTACACATGTAACGCCCGCTTTTGTTATCATTTTGCTTTATCCAAGGTCTTGTGCCATTGTTTCAGCAAATATACCATACCCTTGGGCAGGGTCAGCTACAAAAACATGAGTAACAGCTCCCACGAGCTTACCGTTCTGAATTATGGGACTTCCGCTCATGCCCTGCACTATGCCGCCCGCGGCTTCGATAAGCCTCTCATCGGTCATGCGTATTATCATGTTTTTAGACGTTCCCACGCTGCCATAGTCTACACTGACTATCTCAGCCGAATATTTTTCGGGAGCCTGACCTGCTATGGTCGTGTATATTTCAGCAGGTCCGACGGTAACTTCCTGTCGGTATGCCATTTTGAATTCTTCCGAGCCCTCGGAAAACTCCGCAAGAGCGTTTTCGGACAATCTGCCGTATATGCCGCTCGATTTGTTGCGGTCAAGTACGCCGAAGCTGCTCTCTGCAAGGAATTTTCCGCGAAGCTCACCGGGTATACCTCTTGCGCCGCGGCGTACCTCTGTAATATCTACAGGTACTGCCTCGCCGCTGTGAACGGGAACTATGCCGCCTGTGTCGGAATCGCATATGGGGTGCCCAAGTCCGACAAAGCTGCCCGTAGCCTTATCAAAGAACGTCATGGTACCAATACCTGCAATGCTGTCACGTACCCACATGCCACCCTTCCACGTTCCGCTCCTGCGGGACTTAACCGGCTGCAGGGATACTGAAAAAATACTTCCGTCACGATCAACAGAAAGCTCAATATCCTTACCATCAGATGATGCAATGATCTCCTGAAGCTGATCGTTTGACGTAAGAGCATTGCCGTCTGCAAGACGTATCACATCGCCCTTGCGGATACCTGCTTCATCGGCAGGACAGATGAGAGCTCCGTTCTCATCTTCAACATCGCCAAGCCCCGTGACCATTACTCCCTCCATAAGGAGCTTTATGCCGAAGGGTCTGCCTCCTACGGCAAAAACAGGGGCTTCAGCTTTGTTAACTTCAACATTTTTAACGGGAATAACACCGAAAAGTGAAAAAGTAACCTGCTCTGCACCTTTGCAGCTTCCTGCTGCGGGTATTGCATCATCAGGCAGGCTTACACAGCTCAGTTCGGGAAATCCCGCTATTTTTATCTCTGAATTCGTATCGGCTGTGATAACATCGGGAAGCTGCGAGGAATAATATCCGGCAGTTCCGAATAATCCGATAAAAGCCGCAGATAATAATGCCGCAGCCGTTTTTATTATTTTTCTTTTCAATATCATTTGTTTTTCCTTTCATGTTCCTTAGGGAACATATTTATTATATTTCGGCAGAGCTTTTTTATTAATGAGAATTCCACACTGTTGAAATCTGCTTACGGAGTCAATATGAGCCAAAAAAAATTGAAAATAAAACCTTCAGGGAGTACTCCTCTTATGACCGCCGCAAAGGTCGTAATTATGCTGCTTACTCTTTATTTTTCCTGTGCCATGACTGTATTATCGGGTGCAGGTCTTATTTATAACCGCGAAAGCTACGGCAGTAAAATGACTGCAACAGGCGTTTTACTTATTCTCTCGGCAGTTCTTATGACAGCAGGTGCGATACTGTGCCTTTTCAGAAAAAACGCCGCAAATATCCTCTCTCTTTGTTGTTCCGCTATGGGAGCAATATTATGCATGATAATGCTTTACAGGCTCGTATCTCATGCCGACAGCTGCGGTTGGACGGATAAATACACTATGCAGCCTATAAGCAGTATGTACAAAGCAAGGATACTCCCATGTATCATACCGGCATCTGCGGCAATAGTTGTGGCACTTGTTCAGCTTTTTTCATATGATATGATACAGTACCGCCGTCAGCGAAAAGCCGAGAAAGAAGCAAGAGAAAATGCTCCTGCTCCTCCGCTGATAGACGAATAAGAAAGGGCATACATAAAATTATACCACCGAAGGGACGGGAAAACCGTCCCTTTTTGTTTTTTACAAGTCTTTTTATCGGCAATATATTGCATTTTTTCACTTATAACATCTTTTTGTCTTGAATTGTTCATTTTTTTATGCTACAATGATATCATTATATTTAGAAATCTCTGAAAGGAACATTATCATGAACGTCAAATCCGAATTGCTTGCAACTCTCGCAAATGCAAACGGAGAGTTTATTTCCGGAGCCGCTCTTGCAGATGAGCTCGGTGTAAGCCGGAATGCTGTTTGGAAAGCCGTAAGATCTCTGGAAGCAGAGGGATATTCCATCAGCTCTGTGACCTCAAAGGGCTACAGACTCAATGAAGATAATAACCGTCTTTCAGTAAATCTCATCGCTCCACTCCTACGCACTAAAGAACTGGGACGAAATATGAAAATATTTGAAGAGGTAGAATCTACCAACAATACCACAAAGGAACTGGACTCCGATGCCGTACCTAACGGAACTACTATAGTTGCGGATAAGCAGACCGCCGGCAGGGGAAGAATAGGCAGATCCTTCGTTTCGCCTTCTGGTGTGGGACTGTATATGAGTACCCTCATAAGACCTGAATTCAGCCTTGAATACGCTCCTATGATAACTGCTGCCGCTGCCTGTGCAGCCGCGGAGGCTGTGGAAAAGCTTTGCGGAGAGACCGTAAGGATAAAATGGGTCAACGACCTGTATATGAACGACAAAAAGATATGCGGTATCCTTACGGAGGCTTCCTTCGGTCTGGAAATGCGCACTCTTGATTGTGCCGTTATAGGCATAGGTATAAATGTAAGAAGCACAAAGGGTCTGTTCGATGAGGAACTCAGCAAAACAGCCTCTTCTATTCAGGACGAAACAGGGCTAATAGTCAATAGAAACAGACTGTGCGCAGAGGTCCTCAACAATCTTGAGATATATCTCGGAAAGATAGTTGACAGAAGCTTCCTTCAGGAATACAGACGGCGCGAATACCTTACGGGACATATGGTCACTGCGAATATAGGCAGGGAAAAGATAACAGGCAAGGCTATAGGCGTTGATGAAAACGCAAACCTTATAGTAAGGCTGTCCTCGGGCGAGGAAAAGCATCTCAGCTCGGGCGAGGCAAACCTTTGCAGGATAGCGGATAACTGAGCTTATTGCAGCATTTTGCTGTAAAATATAATATAGGGAGGTATATCGGCATGAGATATACAATTATTGGTGATACTGTTCCGGCAGTAGAATGTGAACTCAATCAGGGAGAATCAATGTTTACCCAGTCAGGCGGCATGATATGGCAGACTCAGGGTATCAAGATGTCAACCAATGCACGAGGGGGTCTCGGCAGAAGTCTCGGAAGAATTTTTACGGGCGAATCTATATTCATGGCAAATTACACAGCAGAGGTCTCGGGTGCTAAGGTAGCATTCGGCTCAACAGTTCCCGGCTCGGTAGTTCCCGTAAACATCTCTCAGGGCGGTCTTATCTGCCAGAAGGGCTCGTTCCTCTGTGCTGAACAGACTGTAGACCTTAAAGCTGTCTTTACAAAGAAATTCATGTCAGGACTTTTCGGCGGTGAAGGCTTTATCCTTCAGCAGCTCTTCGGAAACGGTATGGCTTTCCTTGAAGTAGACGGCGATATGGTAGAGCGTTACCTTAATCCGGGTGAGGTCCTCAAGATAGATACAGGTAACATTGTTGCCTTTGAACCTACTGTAAATTACGAGGTAGAGACCGTAAAGGGTCTCGGAAATATCTTCCTCGGCGGCGAGGGACTCTTCCTTACACGCCTTACAGGTCCCGGAAAGATAATCCTCCAGACCCAGAACTTCAATGACTTCGCAGGAAGAATACTCTCCATGGGCTTGAAGAAATAATGAAAAACTGGCTCATCGCAATAGCTGTAGCAGCTGTATACCTGCTTTTCAGTATATTTACAGGTCTGTGGGCGATATCATGGATAATATGGGTATTTTACACAGTGTACAGGATAGCGGATTATATAAAATCTCAGCAATGAGGAAGTTTTTTCCGTCTGTACATCACTTACGCCACTTTTTCATTTGGTATTGAGGTGAATTGTATGTTTATTTATGGTATTCCCGTTATGGGGTTACAGTATATGACCAACGGTACAGAGCTTTTCCGCATGGCTGCACAGCAGAAAACTGCGGGCACATGGAACGGAAACAAATGGCTCTGCATATGTGGAAAGGAAAACGATACCAACTTTTGTCCCGACTGCGGTGCAAAAGCTCCCGTAAAACCGTGGAAATGCTCCTGCGGCAGGGAATGTGATACCAATTTCTGCCCGGATTGCGGCAGTAAAGCCCCTTGATTTGCAGGTCCGTTAATTACGTTGCAAATAAAAATTATGTATGGGAGCCCGACCTCGGGCTCCCGACTGTGATTATACTTATGCTGTAGAATAGCAAATGCGGCGTGCCATGCAAAAAATAAATTTACATTTAAGGTGCTTGACAAATATTAAATTTCATTGTATAATACAAAAAACAATCGTTAAATGCTATGAAGGGAAACAAAGCTTGTGTTAGTTTTCACAGAGAGCCGATGACTGGTGAAAGTCGGCAGACAAATACAGGTCATAACTCCTCCCCGAGCAGCCGCCCCAAAGAAGCACTTTTCTTCAAGTAGGCACGGACGGGCTCTCCCGTTACAGAGATATGCGTTGATCCGACGCAAATGAGCGGATGTGATTTCCACATCAAGAAGAGTGGTACCACGGAGTATTATCGCAGCTTCGTCTCTTCCATGCCGATGCATGGAGGAGACTTTTTTATTATTCTCGGTGCAAAGAGCAAAAAACGGATCGGAATGGAGGTTTTTACATGAATAACGTTAGCAAGTACACAAGGCAATTCTTTGAAGCACCCAAAACCGAAATGAAATGGACACAGAAGTCATATGTTGACAAGGCACCTGTATGGTGCAGTGTTGATCTCCGTGACGGAAATCAAGCTCTTATCGTACCTATGAGCCTTGGCGAAAAGCTTGAATTCTTCCAGATGCTGGTGGATATAGGCTTCAAGGAGATAGAGATAGGCTTCCCTGCTGCCTCCGATACCGAGTACGACTTCTGCCGCACACTCATCGAGCAGGATCTTATACCCGATGATGTGGCGATACAGGTGCTCACACAGTCCCGTGAACACATAATAGAAAAGACATTTGAGGCTCTTAAAGGCTGTAAAAACGCCATAGTCCACCTCTATAACTCCACATCTTTAGCCCAGCGTGAACAGGTTTTCCGCAAGAGCAGGGAGGAAATAACAGATATTGCAGTTTCGGGAGCTAAGCTCTGCAAGGAATACCGCGAAAAATACAAGGGCAATTTCAGGTTCGAGTACTCACCCGAAAGCTTCACGGGTACAGAGCCTGAATTCGCACTGGAGGTCTGTAATGCCGTACTTGACGTATGGAAGCCCACTGCCGATGACAAGGTCATAATCAACCTCCCCGTAACGGTACAGCTCTCAATGCCTCATATCTACGCAAATCAGATAGAGTATATGTGCGAGAATCTCAGATACCGCGAGAATGTCATAGTTTCGCTCCACCCTCACAACGACCGCGGCTGTGCTGTGGCTGATACTGAAATGGGACTCCTTGCAGGTGCTGAAAGAGTTGAGGGAACTCTCTTCGGAAACGGAGAACGCACAGGTAATGTTGATATAATAACCCTTGCTATGAATATGTACTCTCAGGGCGTAGAACCTAAGCTTGAATTCAGCGATATACCGTCTATAGCCGAAACATATTCAAAGCTTACACATATGAATATCTATGAACGCCAGCCATATTCCGGCAAGCTGGTATTCGCCGCATTCAGCGGCTCGCATCAGGACGCTATCGCAAAGGGCATGAAATGGCGCGAGGAAAAGGGCGAGACTACATGGAACGTGCCCTACCTCCCTATCGACCCTACCGATATCGGCAGAGAATACGAATCCGATGTTATCCGCATCAACAGCCAGTCGGGCAAGGGCGGTATCGGTTATATCCTCGAAACACGCTTCGGCTACGATCTTCCAAAGAAGATGCGTGAAAACGTGGGCTATCTTGTCAAGGGCATTTCCGACCGCGACCACAGAGAGCTTCTCCCCGACGAGGTATACAGCATATTCAAGAAAAACTACGTGGATATCATCACCCCTATCGAGATAACGGAAACTCACTTCAAACAGCGTGAAGGCATTGAGGCTACTGTCAGCTTCAAATTCAACGGCAGAAAGGTAACTGCTACCAATACAGGTAACGGTCGTCTTGACGCTGTCAGCAATGCTATACGCTCGTATACAGGCACTGACTACAGCCTTAATACCTACTCCGAACACGCTCTTGAAGTAGGTTCTGCTTCAAAAGCTGTATCATATGTCGAAATAGTGGCAGGAAACGGAAAGAGCTTCTGGGGCACAGGCATCGACAACGATATCATCACATCTTCCGTTAAGGCTCTCGTCAGCGCGGTAAATAATATGCTCACAAAAAATCTGACATAATGCACAAACCGACCTATCCAAAATCTATCATGCAGTCAAAAAATTCTGAAATATACTGCGGCTTATTGATTTTATCCCCTCAAAGTGCTATAATAAAAATATATTAATCAGTAAGGAGCGAAAATAATGAGAACTGTATCCAAAACAGCAGGTCATATCATTATTTCAGCCGAAGTCATCAGTATAAACGGCTGTTAATTCTTTTCGTTCTGTCCGAAAACGGCTCTTGTCTGATATAACTATATCTAATGCAAAGCAGCTTTTACCTCCGACAGAATGTCGGAGGTTTTTTGTTTACAGATTTTATCACCAACAATACAGAAAAGGATCGGATCATATGAAGATATCAGGTGCAAAAATAGTTGTTGAGGTCCTGATCGAGCAGGGCTGTGATACTATATTCGGCTACCCCGGCGGTCAGGTAATAGATCTTTTTGACGAGCTCTACACCGCTAAGGAGCGCATAAAACACGTACTTACCGCCCATGAGCAGGGCGCAGCCCATGCCGCTGACGGCTATGCAAGGTCAACAGGCAAGGTGGGTGTTGTCATCGCTACATCGGGTCCGGGAGCTACAAACCTTGTAACCGGCATAGCTACGGCTTATCTGGACTCTGTTCCGATGGTGGCTATCACAGGCAACGTTTCCTGTGAATTCATCGGACGCGACAGCTTTCAGGAGGTAGACATAGTAGGCATAACTATGCCTATAACCAAGCATAATTTCATAGTCAAGGATATAAAGGATCTTGCCGATACCCTCCGAACTGCCTTCAAAATAGCAAAATCAGGCAGACCCGGTCCTGTGCTTGTGGATATCCCCAAGGATATCCAGCTTGCAGAATATGAGTTCGAGGCAAATGCTCAGCCTGTTATACCTTATCCTCTTATATTCTCCTCCGAGCAGAAACTCCAAAAGGCTGCACAGCTTATAAATGATTCAGAAAGACCCTATATCTACTTCGGCGGCGGCATAATCAACGGCAAGGCTTCCGCGCAGATAATGGCTCTTGCAGAAAAAATAGATGCACCTATGGGCTGCTCCCTTATGGGACTTTCCGCAGTTCCTTCGGACTATCCCCGTTTTCTCGGTATGCAGGGCAGACACGGGCACTATGCCTCAACTGTTGCAGAGGACGAGGCAGACCTTATCATAACCCTCGGTGCAAGGTTCAGCGACCGCTCTACATGGGAAACCAGCAGGTCAACGAAGAAATTCAGCATAATCCATATTGATATAGACGGCGCGGAACTCAACAAGAATATCCCTGCCGACCTTTCCATACGAGGCGATATCCTTGATGCTGCCGAGCGTCTTACCGCTATGATAGAGGAAAAAAAGCACCCGCAGTGGTCGGAGCGCATCGCTCAGCTCAGAGAAGAGGAAAAACGCCTTGCAAAGGCTGCACATAAGAAGATAAAGGGCAGACTCGCACCTTATGACATAATCGACACCATAAGCTCCTATGCTCCCGATGACGCTATAGTCGTAACGGACGTAGGTCAGCATCAGATGTGGACTGCCCAGAGATATCCCCTGAAAAAGCCCCGCACCTTCCTTTCCAGCGGCGGTCTTGGTACTATGGGCTACGGTCTCGGAGCTGCTGTCGGAGCTGCTATGGCTGCGGGCAAAAGAGTCGTACTCTTTACAGGCGACGGAAGCTTCGGAATGAACCTTAATGAGCTTGCAACTGCGGTATCTCAGGAGCTGCCTATTACCATAGTTATCGTTAATAACGGCGTTCTCGGCATGGTAAGGCAGTGGCAGAACATTTTCCTCGACAAGCGTTATTCAAATACTACTCTCGACCGCAGAACTGATTTCGTAAAGCTTGCAGAAGCCTTCGGCTCAGAGGGCGGACGGGCTTCCGACATAAGACAGCTGAAGAAGCTGGCTGAAAAAGCCTTTTCATCCAGCGGTCCTTTTGTCATCGACTGTGCAGTAGACAGCGATGAATTCGTCTTGCCGATGCTTCCTCCAAGCGGCTCGGTGGATGATATTATTACAGGGATAAAGTGAGGTGACAGTTATGGATCAGTATGTAATCGGCGTTATAGTTGCAAACGTATCAGGTGTACTTTCAAGAGTTTCGGGAATGTTTACACGCCGAGGCTTCAACATCGACAGCCTTACCGTTGGTGAGACCGAATCCAGCGGATTTTCCCGTATAACTATCGCCTTTCACGGCGATGAGGACATAAAGGAGCGTATACTCCAGCAGCTCCAGAAGCTCTACGATGTAAGAGAAGTAGAGGTAATGGACAAAAACGATACCGTAATACGTGAGCTCCTGCTCATAAAGGTAAGAAACAAGGCTGATATACGACAGGATATCATGACTGCCGTTGAGATATTCCGCTCAAAGATAGTGGATTACTCCCCTACCTCCCTTACCTGCGAGCTCACAGGCGAGACCTCAAAGATAGACGCATTTATCGAGCTTCTCAAGCCATTCGGCATCATGGAGATGTGCCGCACGGGTATAGTTGCTATCGAGCGCGGTGAGAACTGCCTGAAAACAGTGAAATAAATCCGATAAGAAAAAGCTTATCAAAAAGGAATGATAAAAATGGCAATGACAATGACGCAGAAGATACTTGCGGCTCATTCGGGCAAGGAGTCCGTCAGCGCAGGAGAGCTTATCCTCGCTGACCTTGATCTCGTTCTCGGAAACGATATCACCTCTCCCGTAGCTATAAAAGAGTTCGCAAAGCTCGGCAAGGACAGCGTGTTTGACAAAAACAAGGTCACAATGGTCATGGATCACTTCGCACCAAATAAGGACATAAAGGCTGCGGAGCAGTGCAAGATGTGCCGTGATTTCTGCGTGGAAAAGGACATAACCCATTTTTATGACGTGGGAGAAATGGGCATAGAACACGCCCTGCTCCCAGAAAAAGGACTCGTCACCGCAGGAAATGTTGTCATCGGTGCCGACTCACACACCTGTACCTACGGTGCTCTCGGAGCATTTTCAACAGGCGTAGGCTCCACGGATATGGCTTGCGGCATGGCAGTTGGCAAGGCATGGTTCAAGGTGCCGTCTGCAATAAAGATCGCTCTTACAGGAAGTCTCCGCAGATATGTTTCGGGCAAGGACGTAATACTCCACATTATCGGCAAAATAGGTGTTGACGGCGCACTTTACCGCTCTATGGAATTCACAGGAGAGGGGCTTTCCTCGCTTTCAATGGCTGACCGCCTGTGCATAGCCAATATGGCTATAGAAGCAGGCGCAAAGAACGGTATTTTCGAGGTGGACGATATAACTCTCGATTATATCCGTGAGCATGGCGGCGCAGAGCCTGTTATTTACAGTGCCGACTCCGATGCGGAGTATGATGAGATAATTAATATAGACCTTTCACAGATAGAGCCGACTGTCGCTTTCCCGCATCTTCCTGAAAATGCCAGAACATTTGATAATATAGGCGAAGTAAAGATAGATCAGGTAGTTATCGGCTCATGCACAAACGGCAGACTTGAGGATCTTATAGCTGCCGCTGAGATAATGAAAGGACATAAGGTCGCAAAGAACGTCCGTGTTATCATTATCCCAGCAACTCAGCAGATATACCTTGACGCAATGGAAATGGGACTTCTCCGCACATTCATCGAATGTGGCGCAGTTGTATCAACTCCCACCTGCGGACCGTGTTTGGGCGGATATATGGGCATACTTGCCGCAGGAGAAAGAGCTGTGACAACTACTAACCGCAATTTCGTAGGGCGAATGGGTCACCCCGATTCCGAGGTATACCTTGCAAGTCCTGCAACTGCCGCAGCAAGTGCGCTTACAGGCAGGATAACAAGTCCGTGGGAGGTAATGGAAAAATGAAATACACAGGAAAGGTCATAAAATACGGCGACAACGTTGACACAGATGTTATTATCCCTGCACGCTACCTCAATACCAGTGACCATGCCGAGCTTGCAAGCCACTGCATGGAGGATCTTGACAAGACTTTCGTAAATCGCGTTAAAAAAGGCGATATCATAATTGCAGGACAAAACTTCGGCTGCGGCTCGTCCCGTGAGCACGCTCCCATAGCAATAAAAGCAAGTGGTATATCTCTCGTTATCGCAAAGAGCTTTGCACGTATCTTTTACCGCAATGCCATAAATATCGGACTCGCTATCGTGGAATGTCCTGCGGCTGCGGAAGAGATCTCCGAGGGCGATAAGGTCGAGGCTGACCTTGACAACGGCATGATACGTAATTTAACTACAGGCAGGGAGTACAAAACAGCTCCTTTCCCCGAATTCGTACAGAAAATAATCGAAAACGGCGGACTTATGCAGTCCATTTCAAACGGAGTTATCTGAATGATATGCTCCTGATATGATCAGAAGGGTGAGATACAGCTTGAATAGATCAACGATCATAACCGATATCTTTTTTGTTTTGGCGGTAATATTATTTTTAACCTATCTTATCACCAAAAGGACAGGCTTTATGGCTTGCGGCGGAACATCAATGATAATCGGTTCTGTAATAATGATAATATGCACTAAAAAGTCAAAAAGCACTGAAAATAAGGACGAATGATCTTTATCGACATTAAATTGCAACATAAACACGTTAAAGCTAAGTAAAATACGGAGATAATTATGACAGACTTGAACTGCTTGCTTTCAGGACTTACAAGACTTCTCGGTCCGCTTCTCCTGCTGATATTCTGGCACAAAAAAACAGGTGCCCGAATACTGCCTGCACCTGCAGCACTTGCAGTATGCTTCCCTGTTTTTATCGTTGCAGGAGCTATACGCTCGGGTTTCGACCACAATGACTATCTATCATTTTATTTGCAGCAGGCTCTGCTCTACGGTATATTTGAAGAAGGCTCGAAATTCCTTGTGCTGCGATATCTTCTCACCTCCTACGATGACCGCAAAGACGCTGTTACTTACGGCATAGGACACTGCGCATTTGAGGATATAGGTGCAGGATTTGCCTGCTTAAACCTTATCGGCACCGGCAGGGCAGCTTCCGATATTTTTCTCATGAATGTGCTTTCTTTCGTTGAAGGATCGGCATTTTGCATCGGTTTGACCGTGCTGATATTCTACGGCATACATATGAATAAATCGAAGATAATGCTGCCTTTGGCAATATTTCTGCACTTTTTAGGCAACTTCACCAATGCAGCTCTGATAAGACCGTTCTCAATGGTGCTTAGCTTATTGATAACACCAGTCATAGGCTATGCCGCATACCGCTGTTATAAAGCAATGGAAACTTCATCTGATTATGACATATATTCAACATGAATTAATATAAATGGCGGATAATCTCCGTCTATACAGACTAAAGGCCGCTGCCTGAGGGCTAACGGCTAAAACAAGAAAGGGTGGTATTATGAAATTAAAGGTAGCATTATTAAAAGGCGACGGCATAGGTCCCGAGATAGCGGACAGCGCAGTTGCGGTACTTGAAAAGATCGCGGACAAATACGGGCATGATTTCATATTCACGCCATACCTCATAGGCGGCTGTGCCATAGATGAAACGGGTGTACCTCTGCCCCGCGAAACTGTAGAGGGCTGTCTGGAGTCAGACTGTATCCTCCTCGGCGCGGTGGGCGGACCGAAATGGGACGATCAGCCAGGAAATAACCGCCCCGAAACGGCACTCCTCGGTATCCGTGAGGAGCTGGGTCTATTCACAAATCTCCGCCCCGCAAAGCTCCACAATTCTCTCAGAGAGGCTTCTCCCCTGAAGGACGAGATAATCGGAAACGGCTTTGATATAATGATAGTCCGCGAGCTTACAGGCGGTATCTACTTTGGTGACCGCGGCTACCGTGACGGAAGATACGGAAAGGAAGCATTTGATACCGAGGCGTACAGCGTTACCGAAATAGAACGTATAGGCAGAGTTGCCTTTGAAGCCGCTATGAAGCGCAGAAAACGCCTTTGCAGTATTGATAAGGCAAATGTACTGGAATCATCAAGGCTCTGGCGCAAGACAATGCATGAGCTTGCAAAAAAATATCCCAACGTTAAATACTCGGATATGTTCGTGGATAACGCCGCAATGCAGCTCATACGCAATCCTCAGCAGTTCGATGTTATCGTTACATCGAATATGTTCGGCGATATACTCTCAGATGAGTCCTCACAGATAACAGGCTCTATAGGTTTGCTGCCCTCAGCATCTCTTGGAGCTTCAAAGCGCGGTATGTATGAGCCTATCCACGGTTCGGCTCCCGATATCGCAGGACTGAACAGAGCTAACCCTATAGCCGCTATCCTTTCGGGAGCAATGATGCTCCGCTATTCCGCAGGCCTGAACAAGGAAGCCGATGCTATAGAATCAGCCGTTGAAAAGGTACTTGAGGACGGCTGCCGCACAGCGGACATTGTTGCAAGCAGTACGACCGATTACATGACCTGTACGCAGATGACACAGGCTGTACTTGATGCACTTGATACAGAATAAGTTCATATGAACTTATTTATAGTTTTTTGGAATATATCCATGCCTGTTTTTTATGTTTTCCCCCTTGTAAAATACTACGGATAATATCTCTGACAAGCTGTAACTTATTTACCGATAATTGCTGATGACATCGTAAAATCGCCTGTAACAGGCTTTTATCAGCTGCAAGTCCTGCCATAAAAATGCTCCTTGAAGTGAAAATATATCAAAATATGCCAACCGATATATGCCGTTCACTTTGTGTTTATATTTTAATTTTTATCTCTTGACAAAGTCGAATAAAAATATTATCATATGCATATACCACAGCAAACAATTAACCAACCGACCACTTCAAGGAGGATAAAAATGAAAAAGGAATTATTGGGGTTTACAGCATTAGTTATGGCAGCAGCACTTATTGGATGCAGTGGTGACAAGAAAAAGACTTCCGACAAGGAAAGCAAGTCTGCACAGACAACAGCTGCTTCTGACGAAAAGAAGGAAAGCTCATCGTCAGGTAAAAGCTCACTTGACATAAAGAACTATGCAGGCGAATATGTCTTAACAAGCTATGGCACAACCGATGACGGTTACCCTGATGTATTTGATATCGAAGATATCGCAGATTCACTTGAGAATGATCCTATGACCATTTCCGAGGACGGTACTTTGCATTTCTGCGGTAAAGATTACAAGCTTGTAACGGAAAAAGTCTTTGACAAATTCGATAAAGAAGAAAATGTCTACAGCGTTGAAGGAAGCGGATTTGACTTTGATAAATTCTACAAATCCAAACGTATATCTATCAAATGCGTAGATAAAGACTACGAGGGCGTTGCTTATTTTACAGCATCAGAAAGCCAGTCAAAATTTGACGAAGATACAGTTTTCAAATTCTTTACACTTTTTATTACAGCAAAAGGCGATGAAGAATGCGCTTTAAGCCTTTCATTTGATTTAAAAGAAGATCTTGACAAACAGGGTGCTCGTGTTACCTTTAATAAGATCAAATCTGCCGATAAAATACCTGACATAAAAGACTATGCAGGTAAATATATGTTAAAATCCTACAATGGGTGTGATCTTTACGAGGCATTTGATGTTCATACAATAGCAGAAGCTCTTGCAAACGATCCTATGTCTGTTTCCGAGGACGGCACACTTCATTTCTATGGCAAGGACTATAAGCTCGTTCCCGAAGGCTCTTACCATTTTTCCAATATCTACAGTGCCGAAGGAAGCGGTTTCAAATTTGATACATACACCGATTCAATGGGCTTCGGAAGTTCAGAGTGTGCTGATAATGAATATGAAGGTGCTGCATTTTTTGAAGTAGACGAAGATTATGATAAATTTGATCTGTACATTACAGCAAATGGCTATAAATCATGCGATTTGAGATTAGAATTCGTTCCTGTAGACAGCGATTCTTAATAGAGTTCGACCAATAAAAAAGGATTTGTATATTCAAGGAGGATAAAAATGAAAAAGGGATTATATGCATTTACAGCTTTTATGATGGCATTAGCACTTGTTGGCTGCGGAGCTGACAAGGAAAAGGACTCAGATAATGACAGCAAGTCCGCAAAAGCTACAACAGTTGCTTCCGATGAAAAGAAGGACAGCAAAAAGTCTGACAAGTCAGATGATGATATAAAGGTAGATACCAATGTGCCCGATATCAAGGAATACGCAGGTGAATACACAAAAAGCGGTTACGGCTTATGGGAAGATTATCCCGATGAGCTTGATCCAAAAAAGCTTGAAGAAATTCTCGAAAAAGATCCCATGACCATTTCCGAGGACGGCACTCTTCACTTCTGCGGCAAGGATTATAAACTCATTCCCGAGGGCACAAAAGAGGGCTCACATATCTACAGCGTTGAGGGCAGCACCTTCGATTTCAAGAGCTTCTGCAAGCCTGTAAAGGGTATGTTCGCAACACCAAAATGTGTGGATAAGGACTATGAGGGCGTTGTATACTTCGTTAATGAGGAAATGCACATGACTGTCAATGATGAAGACGTTCCTTATAATGAATTCAAGGTATATCTCACAGCAAAGGGCGATGCATCATGCTCTGAATATTTCTCATTCTACTCAGGCGATGAGCAAGAAGCATTTACCTTCTCGTTCAACTGGGACGATGAAGACGATGATGATTTTGATATAAACTTCGGTAACGAAGAAACGGAGGAATAATAATGATAAAAGTTAACACAGAAAAAGCTCCTGCGGCAGTAGGACCGTATTCACAGGCGGTGATCTCTGGCGGAATAGTCTACACCAGCGGTCAGATAGCTATCGACCCTGCTGCAAATGCCATAAAAGGCACAACTATCGAGGAGCAGACCGAACAGATCATGAAAAACCTTGCAGCTGTTCTCGAGGAAGCAAACTCAGGCTTCGATATGGTCATAAAGACTACCTGTTTTCTTGCGGATATGAATGATTTTGCGGTATTCAACGAGATATACGGCAAATACTTCACATCTCTCCCCGCAAGAAGCTGTGTAGCGGTAAAGAGCCTCCCCAAAGGCGCACTGGCAGAGGTAGAGGTCATAGCAAAGGTAAATGATTATTCATATTGATATATTGAGGGGCACCTTTCAGGTGTCCCTTTTTCGCGTTATAGGTGATTTAAAACAGTAATTTTTTCCTCGCCTGTTGCTATTTTCAAAGTTTTATGATATAATCATTGTATCTGCAATAACCGCCGATCTGCGGAACGCCCGAAGCGGTGTTCCCTACAAGCTAACGGCTAAGCTGAAAGGAAGTATATATATGAATGTTCGTGAATTACAGGACAAGATACTGAAGCTGAAAAAGGATACCGATACCGCTATCCTCGCACACTGCTATCAGGCGCGTGAGATATGCGAAATAGCCGATTTCGTCGGCGACAGCTACAAGCTCAGTGTTGATGCAAAGGGCGTAAGCAATAAAAATATCCTTTTCTGCGGTGTACACTTTATGGCTGAGACAGCTAAAATGCTCTCTCCTCAGAAGCGAGTATTCCTTTCAAACAAGCACGCTGGCTGCCCTATGGCTGAGCAGATGGACGCTGAAATGATAAGCATGATACGCGCACAGGAGCCCGACCGCATGGTCGTTGCCTATATAAACACAACTGCCGCACTGAAAACAGTCTGCGATGTATGTGTTACCTCATCAAGCGCACTCCGCATAGTAAAGGCTCTTGATACCGATAAAATACTCTTTATCCCTGACTGCAATCTGGGAGATTATATAAAGAAACAGTGTCCCGAAAAGGATATAAAGCTCCTTCAGGGCGGCTGTCCCACTCATGCAAGGATAACCGCAAAGGAAGTCCTCGCTGCAAAGGAAGAACACCCCGATGCCCTTTTCCTCGTACACCCCGAGTGTACTCCAAAGGTCGTTGAGCTTGCCGATTATGTAGGCTCTACAACAGGTATCATGGACTTTGCAAAGAAGTCAGACAATAAGGAATTTATCATCGGTACGGAAAATTCCATCGTTGAGCATTTACAGTATGACTGTCCCGACAAGAAATTCTATCCCGTGAGCCGTGACCTTGTCTGTCATAACATGAAGCTCACAACTCTCCCCGATATCTATAATACACTTGTCGGTATCGGCGGCGGTGACGGTGATGCATTTGAGATACTCATGGACGATGAGCTTATCGCAAAGGCAAGAAAATGTATAGACGAAATGATAAGGCTGGGCGGCTGATATGACAGAGCTTGTTGAAAAACTCTATACCACAAGCGATCTTACCGACAGCGAGCTGAAAACTCTTATAGAAACAGATGACGAAGAGACTGCAAAGCTCCTCAAACAGCGTGCTGACGAGGTAAGGCAGAAATCCTACGGTAAAAAGGTGTTTCTCCGCGGACTTATCGAGGTATCCAGCTATTGCAGAAACGACTGCCTTTACTGCGGTATCCGCCGCAGCAACAAGGACGCAGACCGCTACCGCCTTTCACGGGAGGATATACTCAGCTGCTGCGAAAACGGCTATGAACTGGGCTTCCGTACATTTGTGATGCAGGGCGGCGAGGACGGTACATTTACCGATGACTTCATGTGTGATGTCATATCCGAAATAAAAGCAAAATATCCGGACTGCGCAGTTACACTTTCTCTCGGAGAACGCTCCTATGAGAGCTACAAGCGCATGAAGGAGGCAGGTGCAGACCGCTATCTGCTCCGCCATGAGGCTGCTTCCGAGGAGCTGTATTCAAAGCTACACCCCGAGGGTATGAGCCTTGCGAACCGCAAGAAATGTCTCTTTGAGCTGCGCGAGCTTGACTATCAGGTAGGCGCAGGCTTCATGGTAGGCGCCCCCTGTCAGACCACCGAACATATAATATCAGACCTGCGCTTTCTGCAGGAACTTCAGCCCCATATGATAGGTATAGGTCCTTTCATTCCCCATCATAATACACCTTTTTCCGAAGAAAAGGGCGGTACATTGGAGCTGACACTGAGGCTTCTGGGCATACTCAGGCTTATGTTCCCGAGAGTGCTTCTGCCTGCAACTACTGCGCTGGGCACTATCGCCCCAAACGGCAGAGAACTTGGGCTCCAAACGGGCTGTAACGTTGTAATGCCAAATCTTTCGCCTGTAAAGGTACGCAAAAAATATGACCTGTACGACAATAAGATATGCACGGGCGAGGAAGCCGCAGAGTGCAGGAGCTGTCTGCAAAGACGCATAAGCTCCGCAGGCTATGAAGTAGTTTCCGAGCGCGGAGACTGCATAGAATAAATCAAGATTTTACAAAGCTGAATTTTGTTTATGTTCAGAGCTGAGAGTTGATATGTCAGCTTCGCTCACGCTGTTTAAATCTTGCCGCCAATGGCGGCATCATAACTCTAAACTGATAAAGATTTAAGGAGAATATAATGCGAGTAAGATTTCATCTTCCCGATTTTTCGGGTAATTTCAAGCTAAATCTGATGTTTGCGGAAATGCTGAAACACCGCCCCGACTTTTTCCGCGAGGGCGTGGAGATAGCTTCATTCTACGGTGTTTTTCCGCCCTCCATATGGAACGGCGGCAGAACTCAGGGCGGAATTTGTGACAAGAACTTCGTAAAAAGCGTTATCAAGGCTTTCAACGACAGAGGTATCCCCCTCCGCTTTACCTTCACAAACCCTGCACTTGAAAAGAAGCATCTCAGCGATCAGTTCTGCAATATGGTGCTGAATATGGCTAATAACGGTCTCAACGAGGCTATCGTTATGTCACCCATGCTTGAGGACTATATCCGCAGGAACTTCCCAAACTATAAGCTTACAAGCTCTACCTGCAAGCGTCTTAATTCTATCGAGGGGCTTCTTGACGAGCTGAAAAAGGATTACAGCATAGTCGTTATGGACTACGACTTAAATAACAGATTTGAGCTTCTCGAACAGATACCTATGGAGGACAGACCTCGTATCGAATTCCTGTCAAACGCCTGCTGCGAGCCCAATTGTCCGCGCCGTTCAGCTCATTATCACTCTATCGGTGTTCAGCAGATAGCCTACAACGAGCATATAAAGAAGTATCCGAATTTACCATTTGATGCGTCAAAGTACGATCCTGAGCACTTCCGCGACTGTCCTTACTCACAGAGAGGTCTGTTAGATATAAAAGGTCTGCGCACACATATCTCTCCCGATGATATCTGGGAAAAGTACGTGCCTATGGGCTTTGAGCAGTTCAAGATCGAAGGCAGGACAGCAAGTCCTATCAATGTACTCGAGACCTATATGTACTACATGACAAAGCCCGAATGTCGTGACGAGGCACGTTTCACTCTGCTGAAATCCCTCGAAAATTCAGGAGCACTTGTATTCAAATAATAACACCTCACCAAGATAGTGACTTAAAACTACCATACGAACTTATTGCCTGCCCATAGTCTCTATGAGCGGCACGAAACGAACAGGAGTAAACGAATGAAAGCAGCCGCTGTTTTCAGCGATAACATGGTGCTTCAACGGAACAAGAATATCCGCGTTTTCGGCACCTGCAACGCTAACGAAAAAATCATCACAGTATCTATCCCCGAGCTTGAAAGCTATGCAAGAGCTACCGTAAAAAACGGCAGATGGGAAGCTATTCTTCCGCCGCGCAAGGAGTGCAGCTCATGTACTCTCGAAATATGCTGCGGAGCCATAAAGAAGGTGTTCCGCAACGTAGCTATAGGCGAGGTATGGCTGGCAGGCGGTCAGTCAAATATGGAATATGAGCTCCACAACGATAAAAACGGCATAAAAGAGCTTACACAGTGCGGCGATGTAAATGTAAGATATTATTATACGCCAAAATGCGCAATGATCGGCGATGAACTTGAACGCTCAGAAAAGGAGTCATGCTGGCAGCTCCCCTCAGCAGAGAATTCCTCTGCGTGGTCGGCTGTAGGCTACTACTTTGCAAAGGAGCTAAGCAGCCGTCTTGGTGTTACTGTCGGCATTATCGGCTGCAACTGGGGAGGCACCTCCGCTTCTGCGTGGATAAAGCGCGAATACCTCGAACATGACAGCCGCCTCAGGCCTTACCTTGACGACTATGACAACGCCGTTGCAGGCAAGACCGATGATGAAATGTTGGCAGAGTATGCTGAATATGCCGCATATCAGGAAGCATGGGAAAAGCGTGCAGATGTATGCCTTGCAAAGGAGCCTGATCTGAAATGGGGCAAGCTCGTTGAAAAATGCGGCGAAAACCGTTTCCCCGGACCTATGGGCATAAGCAATCCAATGCGTCCCTGCGGACTTTATGAGGCCATGGTAAGCCGTATAGCTCCATATTCTATCATGGGTGTGCTCTGGTATCAGGGAGAGTCCGACGACCACAGACCTCATACCTATGAATATCTGCTGAAAACTCTCATACAGAACTGGCGGAATACGTGGAAGGACAAGGAACTGCCCTTTATGATAGTTCAGCTGCCTATGTTCAGATATGAGGATGTGCCCGATAACAGCAGCTGGGCTTATATACGCGAGGCTCAGGAAAATGTATACCTTTCCGTAAAGAATACAGGTCTTGCAGTATGTCTTGACTGCGGTGAATTCGACAATATCCACCCCGTTGACAAGGCACCTGTAGGTCACAGGCTGTATATGCAGGCTATGACAGAGGTATACGGACTTATGGGATACAGTATGTCCCTGCCGCCTTTGTACGATAATTTCGAGATAATAGACGATGCCATACTTGTCCACCTTATGAACTGTGAAAAGGGTCTGGGCGGCAAGAACGAGGATTGTCTCGGAGGCTTCGAGATAGCGGGTGCCGACGGAGTATATTACCCCGCGGAGGCAGCGGTAAAGCTCCCGTATATAGAGCTGAGAAGCGATAAAGTGCCAATCCCGCAGAACGCTCGGTTCATGTGGAAAAACTATGCAGATGTTGCACTTTTCGGTGTAAACGGACTTCCCCTCGCACCATTCCGCACCGACCGCTTTGAAGAACAGGAATAAATATTTAAAAGGAGAACCAATATGCTTTTAGCAGTAGATATAGGAAATACAAATATAGTTTTCGGCTGTGTCGATGAAAAGGATGAGGTAGTTCTTTTCGAGCGCATAAGCACAAATCATAATGCTACAGCCGCTGAATACGCTGTACTTATCAGGACTATCCTCGAAATGAACAGCTTCAATGTCTCGGACATTGACGATGCTATAATGTCGTCAGTCGTTCCTTCGGTGACAAATACCGTAAAAGAGGCTATTCGCAAGCTTTTTGATGTCGATGTTATGATAGCAGGTCCCGGAGTAAAAACAGGTCTTAATATCCTTATCGACAACCCTGCACAGCTTGGCAGCGATCAGGCTGTTGATGCTGTTGCGGCTATAAACGAATATCCCGTACCTCTTATCATCATTGATATGGGTACAGCTACTACACTTTCTGTAGTTGACAGCAAGAAGAATTACCGCGGCGGACTTATCCTCACAGGCATGAAGGTGGCTGCGGACGCTCTTACAGCAAGGACCGCACAGCTGCCGAAGGTCAATTTTGAAGTGCCGCCTCATGTTATAGGTACAAATACTATCGACTGCCTTAAAAGCGGTATCCTCTATTCAAATGCAAGCGCACTGGACGGCATTATCGACCGTATCGAGGAGGAGCTTGGCGAAAAGTGTACAGCAGTAGCTACAGGCGGTCTTTCCGAGCTCGTTGTACCGCTTTGCAAACGAAAGATCATACTCGACAATAACCTCCTTATAAAGGGTCTTGCAATAATTTACAGAAAGAACAAGAAATAAAGCCGTTAAGGCTGCGGAAAACCACTCACAAGTTGAGAGTTGAAAATTAATTTGTAGTGGCGCACAATGTGCGCCACTTTTTTACACTGGAATTAGCGGACAGCGGAACGCACTAAGTGCTAATTACCGTATCATCAAAAAAGCCACAGCAAATGCTGTGGCTTTTTCCGTTAGTTTTTCTTCTTTTCTTTATCCTTATCCTTTTTGTCTCTGTCATCGTTGAAGCTGTCAACGGTATTGATGAACATTTCAGGATCAAGACATATACCGTGATGACGCACCTCAAAGTGACAATGGTTGCCTGTAGAGTCACCTGTAGTACCGACCTTTCCGATAAGCTGACCGCGTGACACATACTGTCCTTCATCAACGAGCACCTTACTCATATGACCATATACCGTCTGATACTCATCTGTATGACCGATCTGTACAAAGTAACCGTAACCTCCTGTGTTCCAGCCTGCGGAAACGACCTCACCGTCAGCAGCCGCATATATATCGGTTCCTCCGTCAGCCGCTATATCCAATCCCTTATGGTTTCTTGTTCCGCCGAAATGATCACTTATATATCCTCCGTCAACAGGCCAGCCAAACTCGCCGGAACCTATAAGGATAGTATTCGGGCTGGCAGGTCTTGCCGCATAAACACCTATACCTATCTTTTCTACTACGGGCTCTTTGGTTATCTTTGAGCTTATGGTCTTTCGTGAATACTCCTGACCGTCAACGAATGTTACTTCGATATGACTGACCTTTTCTCCTCGTCTGCCCTTTACGATAACATCTCTTATACCGTAATTCAGGGAGCTTGTCTCGACCTCTACCGATTCATAGTCAAGGAATGTAACAGCATCGAGCTCGCGGACATACTGTATAGGCAGGTAGCTTTCCTTTTCGATAACATTTACCATAGTACCCTTGCTGCACTTCTGTGATATACCAGGGTTAAGCTCTTCAAGCTTCTCCGTTTCCATGTTGTACTTCTGAGCGATAGAAACAGCTGTATCACCTCTCTGAGCTATATACACAGCCTTTTTGTCCTTAGACGAGGTAAGAAGGTCGATAGCGTCCTTTTCCGTCATAACACTGCTTTCAAGGTAGATACCGTGAGAATACTCAACAGTATTCTTATAGCCCAGATCCTTTACTATACCGTCAACGCGGAAATTAAGTATCCTGTCGTTGAGAGCATCCTGCACCTTATCCTTGTTCTGAACTGCACCGATGAATTTTCCGTCTATATATATGCCATAGGCTTCCTTCAAAGCCTTATCCGAAGCCGCAAGCATCTCGTTGGCAAGCTGTGCCGCAGAGTATACGGTATCGTTTTCGTTTATTATCCTCAGTGAATACTTAGCCGAAAGGTCTATATTCTCCTCTGATCCCGAATAAGATATTCTCTGCTGCACCTCGAGCTCAGCCTCTTCAAAGTCAGCCTCTGCGGTTATCATGCCTATCTCTCTGCCGTTATACTCAACACTGAGACCGTATTCAAGTCCCGAGCCGTATTTTACTATACCAACAAGGAATGCAATGGAAAGTATCGGCAGTATATAGTTGAAAGCCGTATAGAAAACGCCGTCCTCACCGAAAAGGTAAGAGCCCCAGAATTGCAGGAGAGCCTTTTTATACTCGGTCTCGTCCTCTTTCCTTGCCTTGCGGACGTTCTTTTGCAGCTTCTTGTTCAGGTCAAATCTGCTCTTAACAGGAGATATAAGCTCATTTAAAAGCCACAGGAGTGCTTTCAGTAAAGACTTGCCAAGATCAATGAACTCAGAAATTATGAGCTTAATTCCCGCTATCACACCAATAAGTACCGCCGCACCGACCTTGACCGAAAAATGCCCTGCTCTTGTAAAAAAGTCCATTTTGCTGTACTGGGAATTTATCCTGTACGCCTCGGCAAGAATGGCGTTCCTGCGCTGCTTTTCGGCTTTTTCTTCGGCGGATAGCTCCTCGGTGAAGGGTTCTGCCGTTACTTCATCGAAAAGCTCTGAGGTTTCATCTTCAAACAAACCGACAGTATCATCACCGAATATGTCATTCGTATCCGCATAAAACGGCTCGTTCTTTTCTTCGCCGAACAGCTCATTATTATCGTCCATATCCTTTCAGCATCTCCTTTCTTTCTTATTTAAAAGACCTCCATTTGAAGTCCGACAAATATTATTATACCAAATTTATGTGATAATACAACAAAAAAATCCCCCGAAAGGAAGCTTCGAGGGGATATTTTGTTATTATGCACAAAATTTTACTTAATTTTTATCAAAATGCCACGAATAATCCAGCATCTCAACTGTATAATCCTGAAGCTTTTCAAGAAGCGGCACAACGTCCTTCTTTGCAGAAGCAAGGTCATGCTCACGGTAGTTTCCGCACTCCACCTCAGTACAGCCCGGTATATCGCCCTCATAGTCCCTTATAAAGGTGTATGCCTCACGAACCAGTTTTATTGCATTCTCGTGGGAAAGTCCTCTTGTGAGCAGATAAAAGCCTGTTCTACAGCCCATAGGTCCTACGTATACGATGTTCCTGCCGAACTCGGAATTTCTTGCATATGTGGCAAAAAGATGCTCTATAGTGTGCATTGACGGTGTTTCAAGATATACTCCGCCGTTTGGCTTCACCATGCGGACATCATATGTAACGATATCATCATCTATCCTTGATATATACATACCTACGCTGAATTTTGTGTGGTCTACCTGAAAGCTTGCTATCTTTTCCATGTTTATTCCTCCTTTTAGTTATAGAAAAAGTGCTTTTATGTCCTCGGGAAGCTCCGAGGAAACTGTTATAGGCTCACCTGTAAGCGGATCGCTGAAGCTGAGCTTTCCGCAGTGCAAAGCCTGTCTTGATATATCCTCACGAAGCCCGCCGTACAGGTCATCGCCTGCAAGAGGAGCTCCGATATGAGCAAAATGTACTCTTATCTGATGAGTACGCCCTGTTTCAAGGTCTATCTCCGCAAGAGAATACTTATCATTATTTTTCAGCCGTTTAAAGTGGGTAACAGCTCTCTGCCCGTCCTCTCGGACACAGCGGAGTATTATGGACTCTCTCTCCCTTGCGATAGGTGCGTCAATAGTGCCGCTTTCGGGAACAGAGCCGTGTACTGCGGCATAATATACCTTTTTACAGTGTCCCTGCAACAGCTTTGCAGCAAGAGCGTCCTTTGCAACTATGCAAAGTCCCGAGGTATCGCGGTCAAGCCTGTTCACAGAGCGGAAGGTGAGCTCAGGATAGCGGTAGGCAAAGTAATTGCCGAGGGTATCACCCTGATGACGTATGGAAGGGTGTACGGGCATACCGCTTGGCTTATCGAACACCACAAGGCTCTCATTCTCAAATGCTATGGGTACTACAAGGCTGCCGTTAGGTTCAAGGAAGCTGTCGTCCTCCATACTGAGGACTATCACGTCTCCTGCCGATACTATGTCTATACTCCTTATTGTAACGCCATTCCGCGTTATACCGCCGTCCTGACGTTTAAGCTTTGTCAGCAGCCGCTTTGACACTCCCTTTTTTCCTACAAGAAAGTTTTCCAGCGTTACCGGATTTTCCACGTCCGCTGTCAGCTCTATGTGCTTCAAGGTACTCGTCCTCCTTGATAAAAATATCTATACTCAGTGAAAAAGCGTTCATAAGCTTTGTTACGCCGTAGGGCAGCCCCACTATTGTCAGCATCTGCGGCAGATATACCGCTAAAAGCCGCAGTATCACGCTTTTTCTTCCCTGCATGAAGCCTATGGAATACACGACTGTGCGGAAGGCCGTCCTTTTCGGATATCTCACTAACAGAAAAGGCACTGCCGTAAAGCTCAGCTTTAAAGCCAACCACATAAAAAGTGAGACTAAGGTCAGAAATACGGCATTTATGGCAAGAAAAGCCTCTCTCGGATAAAGCCTGCCCCTAAGAAGTGTATAAGCCGCCGTTCCGAAGAATACCGCAGGCACAAGCGCAAGCAGCCCTATGACCTTTGTCCAGAGCTTTGCGGATATACTGCGTTTTAGCGCACATTTCCCCAGAAGTATCCGTGAAAAAGGCTTTTGCCGCATATCATTCCTCTCGGCTGTTATGTTATAGAGCCGCATTGCTGCCGCATACATAAGCGGAGCTGTAGTCACCCACCTGAGCAAAGCACTTACTGCGGCTGCGGTCAGCTGCATGGGCTCATCACCGCCAAAAAGCTTTATGGGCGGATAATCTCCGAAATACAGCATAAGACTGTAAACAGCCGCCTCAGCAAAGCGAAAGAAAAGCTCTGCTCCCAGCGGAAGTATGCATATCATCATAGTCCTTGCCCGTCTGCCGTCAAGAAGTCCCTTTGAATAGCGGATAAGCTCCCTTACCTTCATATCTGCGCCTCCGAAAATAGTCTTGCGGATATTATTGCCAGAGTATCACAGATTATTCACGAGCTGAGCCTGCTCGGCCGCCACTAAAGGCTAAATGCTCAATACTCGCTGTCGTCGGGTATCTTGTCATATGGGCAGTATCCCAGTATCTCGAATGCCTGCGAATTCAGCCACATCTGCGCAGTTACGATAACATCAAAGCCGCCTCCTGCCTCGGCAGTTATCTGCGAGGGAGCATACTTAGGTATGCCGAAACAGCTGAGCATATTGGAAATAATGCCGCCGTGAGTTATCATAGCACAGTGAGTAAGACCTGTCTCCATCATATCCATAATGATATAATGCAGTGCCTTATAGGTACGCGCTGTAAGCTCCTCAAGGCTCTCACCCTTTGGCGGACGGCTGTCCTTGCCGCCGCGGAGCCATTTATTGTAATCCTCGCGCCTTGCAAGCTCGTCAATGCTCTTGTTCTCAAATTCGCCGAAATTCAGCTCTCTCAGGTCATCTACCGTACATAGCTCCGTATACGGGAACAATATCTCCGCAGTCTCGGTGCATCGCTTCAGCGGCGAGGAGTAGACCCTGTGGACCGTTGGGTAATCATACTCGTCCATTTTTGCGGCGAGGTCGGCTGCTCCCTTGGCTGAGAGCGGTATATCGGTATTTCCAATGTAAATACCCTTTTCGTTTGCTTCCGTCATTCCGTGACGGATAATACTTATCCTGTAACCTTTCATGGCGGTCTCCTTTATTAAATATTGAACTGTACTGCTTAAAAAGCATACAGATAGGATAATTATGCACAAATTTACTGCCCGTTTTTTTAACTCTTAGTAAATTTCACGAAAAACACAGCAAAATTTCTATAATTCTTTCATACTTCTGCATATTTACAAATTATACATTTTGTATTATAATAGTATTAACAGCTTTTGAGCGGTTTTTATCAGATTTAGGAGGAATTTCAATGAATTCGGATTTTGCAAGAATAATCACTTTACAGCGTAAGGAAAGACATATAAGCCAGAAACAGGCTGCTACCGATCTCGGTATATCACAGGCACTTCTCTCACACTATGAAAAGGGCATACGTGAATGCGGACTTAATTTCCTTGTAAAGATAGCTGATTATTATAATGTATCGTGTGACTATCTCCTTGGAAGAACTCCCGAGCCTGAGGGAAAAACTATCACTATCGAGGATATTCCTGATGATGACGGAAACAACAGCATGAAAATGCCTTCACCCGAGATCATCAATTTCAACAGAAGAATCATCAACAACTCTATCAGTCTGCTTTTCAGCCTTGCTCAGAAGGCTAACAGCATAACCCTTATCAAGGAGGTATCCTCCTATCTCATGCTCTCTGTCTACAAGCTTTTCCGTATCGTTTACAACGCTAACCCTCACAACGACCAGAAGCTTTTCCGTATCCCCAAGGTCATCGCAAACGACAGTGCAAATGCAATAGTATCCATGAGCGAAGCTAATATCAAAGCCGCGTCCAGCGGTATCGCCCTTGACGGCAATGACTGTGTAGACAATTTCGATACCCTTTATGTTACCACCGCAACTCTCCAGAAGGATTATGCCCAGTATTCGTCATCACTCCTCAACCTTATCAAACGAAGCGAGGAGAGTATATCACGTACCCGTGCAAAGTATCGAAGCGATATAAAGTGATCGTACTTTTTATTATACCATTTTTTTGCTGCATTGAAAAGACCTTTTTTCAAAACAGCCCTACTTATTTTTCAAGAGCTGTCTTCAGAAGGCTTTTATAGTACACAATATAGGCATTAATGCCAATGAGCAGACGATATCTGCTCCGTTATACGCAATTATGGCAATTTTACAACGGATTTTTAAAAGTCCACTTGACAAAGGCCATAAGCTGTGTTATAATTCTGATTAATAAGTAATATACTTTGTTATAAACCTATGAGGAAGAGTAGTAGTCCCGTAAGACCTTTTCAGAGAGCCTGCGGTTGGTGTGAGCAGGTAAGCGATACGGTGCGAATGGACTTCTGAGGGCAAACTGAAAGTACAGTTTTTCTGTACCGTGTAGGCAAGACGCAGAGGAACTGCGTTAACAAAACCGACGTATCAATGTACGTGCAGAGTGGACGCTTAGCGTCAAGCAGGGTGGCACCGCAGAAGAATTACCGCTTCTGTCCCCGCATTATTCAAATGCTGGGACAGAAGCTTTTTATATTTCAGGTCTCGGCATAGTACGCCGCATTTTATTAATGACAAAAGGAGAATTGCTATGTCAAACGAAAAAATACCTTACAAAATCTATCTGGAGGAAAACGAGCTTCCAAAGCAGTGGTACAATGTACGCGCTGATATGAAGAAGAAGCCCTCTCCCCTCCTTAACCCGGGCACAGGCAAGCCATGCACAGCTGAGGAGCTCAGCCACGTATTCTGTGATGAGCTCGTAAAGCAGGAACTTGACGAAACTACACCTTACATCGACATCCCGCAGGAGATACAGGACTTCTACAGAATGTTCCGTCCATCTCCTCTCGTAAGAGCTTACTTCCTCGAAAAGAAGCTTGGCACACCTGCTAAGATCTACTACAAGTTCGAGGGCAACAACACCAGCGGAAGCCACAAGCTCAATTCCGCTATCGCTCAGGCTTACTACGCTAAGAAGCAGGGCCTCAAGGGTGTTACTACAGAAACAGGTGCAGGTCAGTGGGGTACAGCTCTTTCTATGGCTTGTGCATACTTTAATCTTGACTGTAATGTTTACATGGTAAAGGTAAGCTATGAGCAGAAGCCTTTCCGCCGCGAGGTTATGCGTACCTACGGTGCAAACGTTACTCCTTCGCCTTCCACAACTACAGAAATAGGCAAGAAGATACTCGAAGAATTCCCGGGCACAAACGGAAGCCTCGGCTGTGCTATCTCAGAGGCTGTTGAAGCTGCTACATCAAAGGAAGGCTACCGCTATGTTCTCGGAAGCGTTCTTGCACAGGTACTCCTCCACCAGTCTATCATCGGTCTCGAGGCTAAGGCTGCTATGGACAAATACAACATCAAGCCTGATATCATCATCGGCTGTGCAGGCGGCGGTTCTAACCTCGGCGGACTTATCTCTCCATTCATGGGCGAAAAGCTCCGCGGCGAAGCTGATTACCGCTTCATCGCTGTTGAGCCTGCTTCATGCCCGAGCCTTACAAGAGGTACTTACGCTTATGACTTCTGCGACACAGGTAAGGTTTGCCCGCTCCAGAAGATGTATACACTCGGCAGCGGCTTCATGCCTTCACCAAACCACGCAGGCGGTCTCCGTTACCACGGCATGAGCTCTATCCTTTCCGAGCTTTACGATCAGGGTCTCATGGAGGCTACTTCTGTTGAGCAGACAGCTGTATTTGAGGCTGCTGAGATGTTCGCAAGAGTTGAGGGTATCCTTCCTGCTCCTGAGAGCAGCCACGCTATCCGCGCTGCTATCGACGAGGCACTCAAGTGCAAGGAGACAGGCGAAGAAAAGACTATCCTCTTCGGTCTCACAGGTACAGGCTACTTTGATATGTACGCTTACGGCGCATACAATGACGGTAAGATGAGCGACTATATCCCAACTGACGAGGAAATTGCAAAGTCACTTGCAAATCTTCCTAAGATCGAGGGCTGATAATAAAAAGGACTGCTTTTGCAGTCCTTTTTTAATGCATAATGTGTAATTAAGGAAAAGCTCCGCATAAGCGGAGCTTTTTTATTGAGAATTATTCAATACCACCTGCTATTACGAGCTCAGGGTCAACATTGTTTTCTTCAAGGAAAGCATCTATCTTTTCCTTAACATCTTCGTCACGCCAATTGTATGTAATAACCACCTTATCCTCAAATTTCGGTTCATTGCTGCCCGCAAACCTGCTTACAGAGGCATTGATATCGTTATCGAGAATATACCAGTACAGCTTTTCCACTATCTTATTGACCTCATGGTCATCATCGAGGTCATAGGGGATAAACTTCAAAAGGCTTCTGTCGATATCGTTTTGCATTATGAACTTATTGAGAGATTCTTTTTCATTGCTAGTGCTGTAGTTATTGTTTATAAATACATACTTATCAGCGTAATTCTCTGGTATTCTGTCTTTTGGAACGACAACACAGTTTATCTTGCTTTCATCAACAAAGTCTGATATCTTCTTTCTTGTGATATCGAGTTCTGTCTCAGATTCGTCCAAGCCAAGGAGCATCTTCTGTATAGCCAATGCATCATTGACAGTCAGACCGTCGCCGTTCATATCGCCGTTGAGTTTGCCAAGCGCAGTGATGCCTATGTATTCCTCTGCTTTTTCGCCGTACTTATCGGGATTTGCAAGAGCCTGCATGATAAGTACGACATCTGCCATATCTACCTGTCCGTCGCAGTTAGAATCGCCTTTTATCAATCCTGCATCTTCCGAAACCACATTAACTTCATATACGTCTTCAAATTGTCCGGGGAAAGTTTCAAGAATTCCAGAATAATTAACCTTAAGCTTCATTCCCGGAACAACATTAATATCACTGCCGATATCATTCGGAGACAAGAACTTATACTCACGATAAAGTGAGTTATCATCTCTTACTAACCAACAAGTATAATCTGTAGTAAAAAGTTTAACTTCACCTAAGACCGTGACTGTTAAATAATAAGCTTCTTGTGCTTTTAAATATGCATCAATATCCTCTGTGCGGATATCAATACCCTTTCCGTATTTACGTGAAAGGTCAATATAATCAGGCTTTCTGTCAGGCACACCGCCGACTCTTATAAAAAAGCCTTTTTCCAATTCAAACTCCCATATATAGAGCCCCGAGCCAACGTCCCTGCTCTTGTACTCCTCAAAGTCTGACCAGTCAAGTGCATCGCCTTTCTTGGCGAGCTCCTTTACATCGTCAATAGTCATCTGCTTTGTGCCTTTAAGCTCGGTTGGGTCAACAGAACCGCTTGGCTGCGGATTTTCTATAATTATTCTGTTGAAATATGAACTAAGCTGTACATAATTCAAGGCATCTGCGGTTATCTTATTTCTGATATCAGAATCCTCTAATTCAGCATTTTCAGTGAAAAGATAGCTGATATGGAACCTGTAATACCTTCTGCGCACCCAGCCGTCCTCATCATTTCCTTCGGTGTGTATCTCGCCGTATTCCCCTGACAGTTTCACCTTATCCTCAGGAAGACCAACAGCATTTGTGAGATATGTCATCTGCTCACGGAAATCATCGTCACTCTTTATTATGTCCATAACTTCCGTAGACTCATTGACTATTTCCCTGCCGTCAGCGGTAACAAAGCTTGCATCGGGCTTCAGAAGAATAACTATCTTCTGCTCATCGCCGACCTCAGCAACCTTTTCCTTAGTCCATACAGAATAGCTCTTTCCCTCTGTCATGCCTTTCTCGGCAAACAGTGCCTTTATTTCGTCCGCGGTCATATTCTGTATCATTTCAAAGGTGTATTTTTCCTCTGCTTCCGCCGATACGACATCTGCCGCAGGCGCAGTTTCAGCAAAAGCATATGCAGGAACAACACTTCCCATGCACATAGCCGCAATAACAGCCGCCAGTATCCTCTTTTTCATAAGATCATCTCCTTTTTATCAGAAAAACCATCTCTTAATAATAAGTCGTAAAAAACTGCCTTTTGTCTCACCCTTTTTGCAAAAAATTTTCCGTCACGAAACGTTAGCTTTCACTTATATGATAACATTTCACCTGTTTGAAATCAATACCGCGCCGATTATATTTACTATATATATATTAATTTTATATACCGATAACAAGCCGCTTTCCGCACTATTTATACCAAAAAATTTTTATTATAAAATAAAGTTTGTGAATTTTAAGCCTTGAATTATCCGCAAAAAATGTGTATCATATTACATATACAAGTAAGATATTTCAAAAACAGAAAGAGGAAACAATATGAAAAAGAAAATTATTATGTGTATCATCGCTTCTGCAATGATATGCGGCACATTCGCTTCATGCGGCAAAACTGAGTCTTCTGACAGCAAATCCGAGTCAAAGGTCACAACAGCAATTACAACTGCAACTATAACAACAGCGGCTGACGAGACCGAAACAACAACTACAACCGAGGCTAAAGAAGCTGAGGCTGCTACTACTACAGAAGCATCTAACGCAGCTACAGAGGCTGCTGCTGCAACAACAGCTCCAAGCAACGATGAAGATGCCGCAAACGAGCATCTCACGGACGCAACAGCTATCCTCAATGCTCTCAACGACATAGACCGTATCGGCGGAGGCGGCGGAAGTCTTGAAACAGACTCAACCGATACAAAGGAAGTGGGCACTATGGTTTACGAGAAAGTGACCGACAGCCGCTTCACTAAACTTGAAGACGTAAAAAATTACGTAACAGGCAATATCTGCGGAACTCTCCTTGACAGATACAGCTTCCTTTATCAGGGACAGCAGCCTTTCTTCAAAGAATTTGACGGTGTTCTCTACTTCTGCAGAATGCCAAGAGGCGCAGGCTTCGCATTCAACGGTGAACCTGTTATCACAGATGTTACCGATAATTCATTCACTATCACTGTATCATTCGACAATTACGGCGGCAACTCCGACCTTACAGTAAAGGCTGTAAAGGAAGACGGCAAGTGGAAGGCAAGCTCCTTCAGCGTTGACGGCGGTGCAGAAAACGTAATGTAATAACAAAGGGACGACTTAACCGTGGCACTCATATAGAAGTTTTAAGCTTATTATTGAGAGAACCCCTTTTGAAAAAGGGGCTTCTCTCAAACTCTCTCCCGAAAACTTTCAGTTTTATTTTTTCTCAGATAGGGCTCGCTCTGTATTATTACAGGGCTTTTTTATTTGGGGTGAGCCCTATCTGAGAAAAAATCAGCTAAAAAAGTCTTTGGAAAGGGGCTCGGGGGAAAGCCTTTCTTCAGAAAGGTTTCCCCCGATAAATAGTATAAGCTGCTATATAAGTATCACAGTTAAGTCGTCCCTTTATTTTATGAGTAATTAAACGAGCAGGCTTTCCATGTACCGCCGTCGTTTACTGCATTGACCGCAAAGTTTTTTACTCCGCCGCCTGCTGCTATCTGTACGTTAAATGAGAATGAACCGCCCGATGCGCTTGTAATAGTCGGGTCGCCCTGATATCCGAAGCCACTTCCTCTTGTTTCGTTAAGATAGTATAATGAACCGTTGAACTCCTTGAAGGTCGGCGCTTCACCCGAATAGAGTCCGCTGTATCTGTATACGAGATCACCGCAGACAAGAGTATTCATAAAGTTTACAACATCGTTTACCGATGAAAAACGATAATCGAGCACCCTGCTGTATGTATAGCCTCCGTCCTGTACAGTATCACCAGCATCGACGCTTACGTTGCTTCCGCCTGCGATATTGTCAAGTACATCAAGTGAATTCATAATATTTCTTGCTATGGGAACATATTCGGAATAATCATTTGTTACAGCTGCCTGCTGCTGAGCAGGTGACGCTGTGACCTCAGGCGGATCTGCCTTTGGCGGCTGGATCGCGGGAGCCTGCTGTGCAGGTGCAGCTGTCTGAGCCTGTACTGCGGCAGTTGCCTGCTGTCCTCCCCCTTGAGGCTGCTGATTTTGCTGTGCAGGTGCAGCCTGCTGCTGTCCCTGAGCATTATTTTCAACAGGAGCAGCCTGAGTTGCGGCTGTCTGGTTATTTTTTCCCGAAGCATTTGTAGGAGTTGAGACAGACCAGTTTGCCGAACGAGGTGTCGTGCTTTCATAGGTTTCGAGAGTGCATGACGCCAGTGAACTGCATACCAATCCTGAAATAAGCACTGCGGTAAGAATGTGTTTTTTCATAGCGGATTTCCTCTTTTACGGTAAGTATTAAGGTTTTCTTTTATTATATTAATAATATGATACCTATTTTTCAGCCTTTTTTCAAGAGTAATTTTAAACGAAGTTTCGACAAATGAGCAGTTTTTTTAGTATATATAGCTGTGAAATGTCGCAAAAATCAAGGTTTTGGGGACTTTTACCGCTGAAAAGCTGCACATATAAAGGGCGAACATCAACGTTCGCCCTTTTGCAAATTTACATTTTTTCAAGCACTTCCGTGACCTCACTGTACATATACAGTGACCCGAGTATGATAAGCGGAACATCATGCTCTCCTGCGTAGCTGTAAGCCGCTTTTACGCCATCGGCAAGCACCACAAAGGGTACTGTATACATTCCCTTTGCGTTAAGAGCATCTGCAAGTCTTTTACTGTCAAGTGAACGCGGATTAGCAGGCTTGACTGCAAAAGCTTTCTCTGTAAGCCCGCCAAGCATATCAGCGTACAAGCCGTACTCCTTATCTGCCATTACACCTATGAGCAGTGCAACTTTTTTCTCCCTGAAATACAGACGAATACTATCCGCCGCACAGCGTATGCCGTCGGGATTGTGGGCACCGTCATATATAATGAGCGGATTTTTGTTCAGCACCTCAAAGCGTCCGTGCCACTTCACCTCTGCAAGTCCATTTTTCACAGCCTCACAGGGAATAGAAATCCCCTCACGCCTGAGAATTTCCACACAGCTTACAACATTCACCGCATTCTCAAGCTGATAAGTACCAAGAAGCGGTATATGGAGCTTTTCTCCGTTATAGGCGAAGTCCGCACCGTTTATATCAAAGCAGTCATCAGACCATTCAAACCTTGAATGATCGGGCAGGAACAGCTCCGAACCATGCTTTTCCGCAGCCTCTGCAATGACCTCATAGGCTTCCTCAATGTTGCCGCCGAAATAAACAGGCCTGCCCCTTTTGATGATACCCGCCTTGTGAGAGGCTATCTCCGCAGCGGTATTCCCCAAAAACGCACTGTGATCCTTCTGCACATTGGTTATGACAGAAAGCACAGGAGCTTTTATGACGTTGGTAGAGTCAAGGTCTCCGCCCATTCCGCACTCAACTAAGGCTATATCGCAGCCGCGGCGCACAAAAAGCTCAAATGCAGCCGCCGTAAGCACCTCGAATTCTGTGGGCTTTTCGTCCATTCTCTCGCATATTGGAACTATATCACCGATGATATCCGCGAATTCCTCCTCGGATATCTCCTCACCGTCTATACGGAAGCTGTCCGTTACCTTAGTTATGGCAGGCGAGGAAAAGCCTCCCACCCTATAACCTGCATTTTTCAGCACCGATGTGAGCATAGCTCCGAAAGAGCCCTTGCCGTTAGTGCCCGAGATATGGACTGTTCTCACCCTTTCCTGCGGGTCGCCCATGAGCCGCAGGAGCTCTGTGATACGTGAAAGTCCAAGTACGCTGCCTCTTTCGGCAGCCTTTTTCATATATAAAATTGCATCTGTATAATTCATTTACTTCTCACCTTATTGAGCTCTGCTGTGAAAGCCTTGTTTTTGAGCATAAGATAGATGACAGTTGTCTCTATTGCAGCTGTTATAAGGTATATCGGCACACGAAACAGGAGAGTCTCAAATGGAGTATGATAATAAACGTAAAGACCTATTGAAGTGATTATCATAGAACCTATAGCGTGTGCGGTAACTGTTGAAGCTGCTACTTTTGGGAGCAGAGCGTTCTTGACAGAACGAAGTGCGTAATGATACACAAGTCCTGAAAAAAGACCGATGCAGGTCGAACCTATAGTGATTATAGGATTGATAGCATAGCCTTTCATTATACAACCAACAACGTCTGCCACAAGTCCTACAACCGCACCTATGACAGGTCCGAAGAATATACCTGCCATTTGTATCGGGAGTCCGCCAAAGCCTATACGGATACTGTTACCGATGTTGATAGCACCGAATTTGCCAAGAACGATGCTCATTGATACAAGCAGTGCAGCGATGATCATTACCTTTGTGCTGCCGAAAAGCCTGATATTGTTCTTTAAAGCAGCTCCTCTGTTGTTTGAAACCATAAAAATAACCTCCTTTTCCTCACTCATATGACAAGAAAAGAAGGCATAAATTCTTTTTTAATTGTCCTATGAAGCGGGATGCAAAATACGAACCGTAAGCCGAAGCTTTTCGTTTGACCGACAACTCCCCGTTCGGTCAACACTGGAATACCAAAAGGTATAACGAACGCATTTTTACTCTTCAAATGATTTATTTGCAGTACCCTACTGCATTTACATTATACAGTGCATATCGCCGTTTGTCAATAGTTCGGAGAGCGAAAAAGTGTACTTTCAGGCTCTTTGTCAAATTGCTCTAAATACATATAAGCAGGTGGTGAAAATGAGTCAAAAAGCCGAAAATGTATAAAACCCTTGACAAAACTCCATAATAGTGATAAATTATAGTTAGCACTCAGAGAGTTAGAGTGCTAACGAGATCGAAAGGTTGTGAGTATCGTGGACGACAGAAAGCTGAAAATACTTGCTGCTGTGGTTGACGAATATGTAAGGACGGGCGAACCCGTCGGCTCGAAATCTATCTCAAAGCTTGAAAATATAAATGTTTCCTCCGCTACTATCAGAAATGATATGGCGGCACTCGAACAAATGGGATATCTGGAACAGCCCCATACCTCGGCCGGCAGAGTTCCGACCTTCAAGGGCTATCGCCTTTATATCGACGAGCTTATGACGCCTCACGACCTCCCCGATGAGGAAAAGCGGCGGCTCGATGAAATGCTCGGAGATAAGGATACTCCGGAGGAGCTTCTGGTACAGAATGCCGCAACTGCTCTTACCGAGATAACACAGTGCGCAGCGGTAGTATCAAACGCTGTACCGAGATTTTCGGTAATATCCAAGGTAGAGGTAATCCCCACGGGCAAAAGGCTGTATGTTATCCTGCTGATAACATCAAACGGAAGCATAAAAAATAAGGCTTGCAGACTTGAATTCGACCTCAGCCATGAACAGCTTGATTTCTTCACACATTATATAGAGGAAAACCTCAGCGGTGTATCGGTAGACGAACTGTCTGAGGACGTTTTCGATAAAATGGTAGCGGCTGTAAGTGCTTATATGGTATCACTTTCACCGCTTGTAAAAGGCATATGCGAGCTTTCAGAGGATCTTCGTCAGCAGGAGCTGACAGTCAGCGGAGGAGAAAAGCTCCTCTCCTGTGAGGATCTTGATAAAATGGAGGTCGTAAGATTTATAGAACACAAGGACGGCCTTTCCGAGCTCCTTGAAAACGCTTTCAGCGGTATTCAGGTAAAGTTCGGAGCTGAAAACGACTCCCTTGCAATAGGCAATTCAAGCCTTATAGTCTCCAAGTACCGCAAAGGTGGCAAGGAGGCAGGCTCCTTAGGAATCATAGGTCCTATGAGAGTCGATTACAAAAAGATAATCCCCTACGTCGAATACCTCACCCAGAAGATATCATATCTCATGGACGGTTCAGACGATGACATCATAAACACTCCGCCAAACCGGCAGGAGCCATAGAAAGGAGAAATGGCCGATGGAAAAGAATGAGAACATATCTGAGGAGCTCGATGAGCTTGCAGGCGATACTGCCGAGGCAGATGAAAACACAGATGCTCTCGACGAGAACGATGCAGTAAGCGAATATAATGATACTGCTACTCAGTTCTCAGACTTGGAGGACGCTCTTGCAGAGGCTAATGACAAATACCTCAGGCTTTACGCAGAGTATGACAACTACCGCAAGCGTACTGCAAAGGAAAAGACAGAAACTTATCAGAACGCTTCCGCGCAGTGTATAGAAAAGATACTCCCCGTACTCGACAGCTTTGAAAGATCACTGGAAGCAGAATGTACAGATGAAAACTTCAAGAACGGCATGGCGATGATATACAATCAGATGAAGAACTTCCTTACTCAGATGAATGTAACAGAGATCGAGGCTCTCGGAGCTGAATTTGACCCCAACGTACACAACGCTATACAGCAGCTTGACGGTACGGATTACGCAAGCAATCACGTATGCTCGGTATTCCAGAAGGGCTATATGCTCGGGGATAAGCTTGTAAGACCCGCAATGGTAGCGGTTGCAGTATAGTCGCTGACTTTCAGTAAACGCCACATGGCGTTCAGAACAAAACAAACAATCAAATCCGTCCGCAACACGGACACCATTGGCTAAAGCTCAAAGGCTGACGGCTGATGGCTCATATAGATCAGGAGGAATTAATTATGTCAAAGATTATCGGTATCGACCTTGGTACAACTAACTCTTGCGTAGCCGTTATGGAAGGCGGCAACGCTGTAGTAATCCCTAACAGCGAGGGTGCAAGAACAACACCTTCAGTTGTTGCATTCACAAACAACGGCGAGCGTCTCGTAGGCCAGGTTGCCAAGAGACAGGCTATCACAAACCACGACAGAACAGTATCTTCTATCAAGAGACACATGGGCTCTGATTATAAGGTATCTATAGACGGCAAGAACTACACACCTCAGGAGATCTCGGCAATGATACTCCAGAAGCTCAAGGCTGACGCAGAGGCTTATCTCGGCGAACCTGTAACAGAGGCTGTTATCACAGTTCCTGCTTACTTCACAGACTCACAGAGACAGGCTACAAAGGACGCTGGTCAGATCGCAGGTCTTACTGTTAAGCGTATCATCAACGAGCCTACAGCAGCTGCTCTTTCATACGGTATCGACAAGGAAGAGGAGCAGACCGTAATGGTTTACGACCTCGGCGGCGGTACCTTCGATGTATCTATCATCGAAATGGGTGAGGACGTTCAGCAGGTACTTGCTACAGCAGGTAACAACCGTCTCGGCGGTGACGACTTCGACCAGCGTATCATCAACTGGATCGTTGACGAATTCAAGAAGACAGAAGGTATCGACCTTTCTGCTGACAAGATGGCTGCACAGAGACTCAAGGACGCAGCAGAAAAGTCAAAGATCGAGCTTTCATCTACAACAACATCAAATATCAATATCCCATTCATCACTGTTGATGCATCAGGCACACCTAAGCACCTTGACCTCACACTTACACAGGCTAAGTTCAACGAGCTCACAGCTGACCTCGTAGAGGCTACAATGGGACCTGTAAGACAGGCACTCAGCGACAGCGGACTCAACATCTCAGAGATCAACAAGGTCCTCATGGTCGGCGGTTCTTCAAGAATCCCTGCTGTACAGGAAGCTGTTAAGAAGCTCATCGGCAAGGAGCCATTCAAGGGCATCAACCCTGACGAGTGTGTTGCACTCGGTGCTGCATATCAGGGCGGCGTTCTCGGCGGCGACGTTAAGAACGGTCTCCTCCTTCTCGATGTTACACCACTTTCACTTGGTATCGAGACAGCAGGCGGTGTATGCACAAGAATGATCGAAAGAAATACAACTATCCCTACAAAGAAGTCACAGGTATTCTCAACATATGCAGACAATCAGCCTGCTGTTGATATCAACGTACTTCAGGGTGAGCGTGAGTTTGCTCGTGACAACAAGCAGCTCGGTACCTTCCGTCTTGACGGCATCGCTCCTGCACCAAGAGGAATCCCACAGATCGAAGTAACCTTCGACATCGACCAGAACGGTATCGTACACGTATCTGCTAAGGATCTCGGTACAGGCAAGGAGCAGAACATCACAATTACTTCTTCAACAAATATGTCAAAGGACGACATCGACAAGGCTGTTAAGGAAGCTGAGCAGTATGCTGCCGAGGATAAGAAGCGTCGTGAGGCTGTTGACAACAAGAACGAGGCTGAAAACCTTGTATTCCAGTGCGAGAAGGCTCTCACAGACTTCGGCGACAAGGTATCAGCTGATGAAAAGTCCAATATCGAGGCTAAGTGTACAGCACTCAAGTCTGCTATCGAAGCAAACAACGATGCTGAGATAAAGACTCTAAAGGAAGATCTCCAGAAGGCATTCTATGACCTTTCCGCAAAGGTTTACCAGCAGGCAGCTCCAAACGGTGCAGCAGGCGCACAGGGCATTGACCCTTCACAGTTCGCTAATATGGGCGGCGCAGCAGGTGCTCAGCAGGGCGGAAACGATGACGGCGTAGTTGACGCTGACTTCACAGAGGTTTGATGAACTAAAAATAAAACACCGGAAAAAGGGCGAAATTCGTTTCGCCCTAATGGTGTATTTACACTAACTTTTGTAGGGGCGGCTGGTGGCCGCCCGTAACCTGCCTTTAATGGCATGGGCGGATAATATCCGCTCCTACAACAATGTCATTGTGCATACAATGGCAGAATGGAGTTTTCTATGGCTGAAAAAAGAGATTATTATGAAGTCCTTGGTATCCAGAAGGGTGCTTCCGAGGATGAGATAAAAAAAGCCTTCCGTAAAAAGGCAAGAGAAAACCACCCCGACCTTCACCCTGATGATCCCTCCTACGTTGAGAAGTTTCAGGAGATAAACGAGGCTAACGAGGTACTTTCCGACCCGGAAAAGCGTGCCCGCTACGATCAGTTCGGTCATGCAGGCGTTGACCCGAGCTACGGCGGCGGCGCAGGCGGCATGGACGGCTTCGGCGGCTTTGCCGATATGGACGATATCCTCGGCAGTATCTTCGGCGGATTCGGCTTCGGCGGCGGCACAAAGCGTTCAAACGTAAACGCTCCAAGACGCGGCTCGGATATACAGGAGGCTGTTTCACTCAGCTTTATGGAAGCCTGCTCGGGCAAGAAGGTAGATATGAAGATAAACCGTATGTCTGTCTGTGAAAGCTGTAAGGGCACAGGTGCAGAAGCAGGCTCTACGCCCGATATCTGCCCCGACTGTCAGGGAAGAGGCTCTATCAAAGCAACACAGCGCACACCATTCGGTGCTATCTCATCTACAAAGCCATGTCCTCACTGCGGAGGAAAGGGCAAGATAATAAAAAACCCATGTTCAAAGTGCCGCGGCGTTGGCAGAGTAAGAGTACAGAAAACAGTTACTGTTGATGTACCCGCAGGTATCGATGATGGACAGACACTGCGCGTAAGCGGACAGGGCGACTGCGGTATCAACGGAGGTCCTAACGGCGATCTTCTCGTTGGCATCAACGTAAAATCCCACCCTATCTTCAAGCGCGAGGGCTATGACATATACTGCGATATCCCTGTTACTTATACAGAGGCTGTTCTTGGTGCTGAAATCACCGTACCAACCATTGACGGCGATGTAAAATACAATATCAGTGAAGGAACTCAGACAGGTACTGTATTCCGTTTAAAGGGCAAGGGCGTTACAAGACTCCACCGCACAGAGCGCGGAAATCAGTACGTAAAGATATACGTAGAAGTCCCCAAGAACCTTTCAAAGAAGCAGAAAGACCTTCTGAAAGAATTCGAGGCTTCGCTCACAGAAAAGAACTATGCAAAGCGTCAGAGCTTCTTCGACAAGCTCCGCTCAAAGCTTGATTTCTGATAATACTGCCGGTCTGCCTTAAAACTCAGCAGATCGGCATATTTATAAAATGATACAGGGGTGATAAAATGTTTGAAGAGGATTATATCATGCGTCAGATCAAGGAAATAACCGCAGTTATGGCAAAGGTACTGTTCGGAGCAAAAAACCAGTCCATGTCGATCATGCTCCAACAGCGCGAAAGACAAAAGGTGGATTTTCTCGTTGACAAGGTGAAAAACGGCGAAATTCAGGATGCTGTCAACGATGTAAACACGCTTGCCGACAATAATACCAAGGAAAATCTCCTCATCGGGCTTGAATTCTATTCACAGCTCAGTGATATGGACGATGCCTTCTTTGCGGAAAAAGGGTATAATTTGGCAAAGGCAAGAGAGTCTTTCAAGATATTTTCCAAAAAATACGGGTTGGAGCAGATGACAGAGCTTTACTTCGGAAAAGATGACGATGACGATAACGAATAAGTATAACACCTCTCTTTGCGGGTATAATAACTGCAAAGGGAGGTGTTTTTATGGTCGAACAGGATACGATAATGCTTCTAAGAGAGTGCGATTCGGGCGTAAAAATGGGAATATCATCTATAAATGATGTTATAGACAATGTAAGCAGCAGCAAGCTTCGCAGCATACTGCAAAAGAGCGCAGATGAGCATGAAAGCATAAAAACTGATCTGCAAGAGCTGCTCAACGAATACCACGATGAAGGCAAGGAGCCTGCGGCAATGGCAAAGGGAATGTCATGGATAAAGACCAACGTCATGCTGAAAATGAACGAGTCTGACAGCACAGTTGCCGACCTCATGACAGACGGCTGCAATATGGGCGTAAAGTCCCTGAGCCGCTATCTCAATAAGTATGCAGCTGCCGATGAACGCTCAAAGGATATGGCAAAAAAACTAATAAACGCAGAGGATAGGTTGTGTGCCGATGTAAGGCCCTATCTTTAAACAAAAAGGCTTCCGGAATATCGGAAGCCTTAATTATTATCTTCTGAACATAGGCGGTCTCGGAGGAGCCCCCCACTTATTAGGTCCTTCACTTGGTCTGCACCAGAATATGATAAGCACAATAAGCAAAGGCAGCGACACAATATAGAAAAGTCCGATCAATGCGCTGATGGCTTCAAAGGAATCAGCAAAGTACTTTATTCCTTCTAACAATGAATAAAGCATAAGCATCATTGCCAGCAGCGAGCCTATTGCCCACCAGCCTGATTTTCCTGCATCATGCAGTCTTCTGACTTCAATGGAAATGTTAGGCAGAAATAAAGCAGCGTCAATAAAAAGTGAAAAAATGACATAAGTTGTCTTGCTCATAAACGTTCCCACAAAACCTGCTCCGATACCTACAAGGAAGGTAAACAGGAAAGCATACCAGAATTCGCTTCGTGTCGAGCGTCCTTTGAAATTGACATAGTTCTTGAAAAACAGCACTATTGCTTCTCCGAATTCAACATACTTCGGACTTTCATCGGTAGTATTGAAGTACATAGGGTCATATCCGAAGGGCGGCTGACCGTAAGGGTTAGGCTGACCATATGGATTAGGCTGCCCATAACCGTATGGATTAGGCTGTCCGTTATAGCCCTGCCGATAGCCGTTATTCGGCTGACCATAGGGCTGTTGTCCGTTATAGCCGTTTGGCTGACCGTAAGGGTTAGGCTGACCATTATAGCCGCCCTGATAGCCATTATTTTGCTGAGGCGCATTATTCACAGCAGGCTGCTGCGGAGCTGCTCCCTGCCCCATAGCCGGTGGAACAGGAACAGACGTTATATCGTTCATTCCAATATTATTCTCGATACTTGCACCGCAATTCTCGCAGTACTTATCACCGGGCTTATTCTCGTAATTACAATATTTACATTTCAAAGTGATCCCCCCCTAATATGATGATATTATTCTATCAAAAAAAGCCGCGCTTGTCAATATATGATACGGCCACCACAAAACATCAGCTTTTTCAAACAAAATATTTTTTAAGGGGATTTTAGCTGTTCCCCTCGATTTTCAGGCAATTATCCTACATCAGGATAAGCTGAAAAAAATTTTTCCCCGAAAAAATTTTTTCAATAATCAATGGTTTTCCGTTGAATAAGCTGCTTTTTCAGCTCCTATATAGAAAGGGGTATAAAATACATAACAAAAAAGCTCCCGATTGGGGAGCTTGTGTCATACTTATTCGATCGTAACAGAGACCTTCTGGTCCTTTTTAGCTGCGCCTGCACGCATAATTGTACGGAGGGCCTTTGCGATCCTGCCCTGCTTACCGATAACTCTGCCCATATCATCAGGAGCAACGTTAAGGTGGAATACGATAACGCCCTCTTCATCGGGAGCATCTTCGGTAATATTGATAGCGGACTTGTCTTCTACGAGGCCTGCTGCGATAGCATAAAGTAAATCTTTCATAGTAAAACCTCCGTTCAAGCTCTGGGACAGAGGCAGAGACCTTCAGCCTCTCCTCCTCCATTAAGCTTTTGATCAAAGAACTCCCTCTTTCTTGAGGATAGCCTTTACTGTATCAGTAGGCTGAGCACCATTAGCGATCCAGCTCTTAGCCTTATCAGCGTCAATCTTTACAACTGATGGCTCCTTAGTAGGATCATAGAAACCGATCTCCTCGATGAAACGACCATCTCTTGGATATCTTGAATCAGCAACTACTACACGATAGAAAGGAGCCTTCTTAGCACCCATTCTTCTGAGTCTGATCTTTACTGCCATTTGTATTCACCTCCGTAAACCATAATGATATATTCAAGCGGCGGGAGACCGCATTGAAAGCTTTAGAACGGCAGATTTCCTCCGCCCTTGCCCGTATACTTGTCGAAGTTCATGCCTGCAAGGTTCTTTCTTGCCTTACGCAGAGACATCTTGCCGTTTTTGCCTGTGAACTGCTTCATAACGGACTGCATCTGCTCAAACTGCTTGAGCAGTCTGTTTACATCCTCAACCTTTGTGCCGGAGCCCTTGGCTATACGCTTTTTGCGTGAAGGATTGATGATAGACGGCTTAGCTCTTTCAGCCTTGGTCATTGAGGTTATCATAGCCTCTATCCTGCCAAGCTGACTCTCATCTATATCGGCTTCCTTTATCTTATCACCGACACCCGGGAGCATACCGAGTATAGACTTCATAGAGCCCATACGCTTGATAGACTTCATCTGATCGAGGAGATCGTCCATATCGAACTTGTTCTCCTTGAATTTCTTGGTAAGCTTTTCTGCTTCCTTCTGAGACATAACGTTCTCAGCCTTTTCGATAAGGGTAAGCACATCGCCCATACCGAGAATTCTTGAAGCCATGCGCTCAGGGTGGAACTGCTCGAAATCGTCAAGCTTTTCGCCCATACCAACGAACTTGATCGGCTTACCTGTTACAGAGAGTACGGACAGAGCCGCACCACCTCTGGTATCGGAGTCAAGCTTTGACATAAGAACGCCTGTGATACCTACAGCATCATCAAATGCCTTGGCTACGTTTACAGCGTCCTGACCTGTCATAGCATCAACTACCAGCATTATTTCGTCAGGCTGGGTTTCCTTCTTGATATTTACAAGCTCGTCCATGAGAGCTTCATCTATATGGAGACGACCTGCTGTATCTATGATAAGGATATCGTGACCGTAGTCCTTAGCATAGGCAAGCGCCTTCTTAGCGATAACAACAGGGTCTGTCTGACCCATTTCAAATACCTTGACATCAGCCTTTCCGCCGACTACCTGCAACTGATTTATAGCAGCAGGACGGTAGATATCGCAGGCCGCAAGGAGCGGACGGTGTCCTTCCTTCTTCAGGAGCTTTGCCAGCTTAGCGGCGTGAGTGGTTTTACCCGAGCCCTGAAGACCGCACATCATAACTACCGTAGGCGGCTTTGATGCCATATTTATGCGTGAATTGCTGTTTCCCATGAGGGATACGAGCTCTTCGTTAACTATCTTTATTACCTGCTGAGCGGGAGTAAGGCTTGACAGCACTTCTTCGCCAACAGCGCGTTCTGTAACGCTCTTTACAAAGTCCTTAACGACCTTATAGCTGACATCGGCCTCGAGAAGTGCAAGGCGCACCTCACGCATAGCCTCCTTAACGTCAGACTCGGTAAGCTTTCCTCTTGATTTGAGCTTTTTAAAGACGTTATTCAGTTTTTCCGAAAGTCCCTCAAATGCCATGTCGAGCCTCCTTCTATCTTATGGTATTTATAACAGCTCCGTACCCTTTGCGGTCTCGGAGAGTATGATATTTCTTGTATCCTCATCTGTGATATGCTCTGCGGCAGCCTCAATGCGTCCGAAGCACTCCCGCATTTTCCCGAGCCTCTCGGCAAACCCAAGCTTTTCCTCATAGTTTATAAGGATATCCTCGGTGCGTTTTATGATACTGCGTACAGCCTGCCTTGTGATATCCAGCGGCTGACCTATCTCCGCAAGGGAGAGATCCTCACAGTAATACAGCTCCATGATACTGCGCTGATGCTCGGTGAGCAGATCACCGTAGCAGTCAAGAAGCATTACGAATTTAAGTTCCTTAGCCATTTTTGTAGCACCTCTTTTAGGTGTAATGCAAAATCACTTTACACATTATACTACATATCACATACTTTGTCAAGGGGGTAAATGAAATTTTTATCCCTGTGCCTCCTGCTGCGAAAGGTCTGAATAAGTAATGCTCACAAGATCGACTATTCCCTGTTCGTTGAAGGATACCGCGATATTATGTCCGCGGAGAATTCCCTGAGCGTCCGTGCCTGCATTTATACCATAGTAGTATACATGGGTATACGGCTTTTCAACATTATCAACTGAATCTGGCTGACCGATGAGGTGCTCAACATCGCCTATAGTTGACACCAGCGGAGTTATACCGTAGATATCGCTGTCACTTGTCTTTATGGTGATGCTGTATATAACGCTGTCGTCTTCTTTTCCCGTATAGCAGTTTTCAAGAGACACAGTGCCCATTTCAACACCCGAATAATAAAGCGTTGCGAGACCGCTTCCCTCCTTGAGGGCGTAGTCCTTTCTGTCGTAGTATCTGAACTCCCAGTTCTTGCCAAGGTCGGAAATGATCTGAGGCAGATAAAAATGCTGACCCTTTATAGTTATCATACTTCTTACAGCATCAACATCAAAGGTTCCTACAGGAGCAGTATAAGGCTCTACCTTTGGTGCGAGCTCAAATGGGATATCGTGCTTTTTGTCAGGCTCAAGACAGCCTGTCAATGAAAGCAGCATTGCACCTGCAAGAAGCAGTACAGATATTCTTTTCATATTATACTCCCGACCTTCCTATTTTTTCTCCAAGCTTTACTACAGTTTCGATGCCCTCGGCAGAATTGCGCAGTATGTCATTATCCAAAACGATACTGTCCTTTCCGAAAAGCATAACTACAGTAGAGCCGCCGAATTCAAATCTTCCCTTTTCCTCGCCTCTGCGGAAGCTTGCTTCGCCGTGGTTGTTGACGATACGTCCCACCATCATAGCTCCCACCTCTATCTGCACCACATCGCCGAAATTTTCGGTATGGAGCACGGTATATTCACGGCAGTTGCGCTTGTAGATATTATATCTTTCAAGAGCTATGGGATTTACTGTATGCAGCTCTCCTGCTATATATGTATTATCGGTCTTTGTACCGTTGTCGATATAGCAGTAGCGGTGATAATCATCGACCTCAAGACGGAATATAAGGCAGTATCCGCCGCAGAAACGATTTGCAAGGAATTCATTCTGCAAAAGATCGCTTACTCTGTAGCGCGAGCCCTTGATGCGGAATATGCTGTTCCTTGATATCTTATGAGCCGTAAGCTTTGAGTCACATGGGCTTATAAGATGATCCGCCTCAATATCCACAGGTCTCTTTCCCGTCTTTATCCTGCGGGTAAAGAAATCGTTATACGAGCGGAAGCCGCACATGACATACTGTGAGGTATCAATGCCGCTCCTCTTTATAAAAGGCTTTATAAGAAGCTTTGAAGCCCTTGAGTCCATAAAAGCTCCTGCCGCTCTTGATATGCACGGCGCAGTAAGAGTTTTCAGCAGAACTCGTCCGAGGGTATTTCCGTAAAGCTTTTTCAGCAGCTTGTTCTGGTTTTCGTTTGTGACGATGATATCGCCCTTTCGTGTTTTTATCATGGTAAAGCTCCTTGCTTTGTCTTAAAGACGGGCATTTGCAAGCATAAGTTTTATTCTGTTTTCCTGATTTACTCTTGTTGCGCCGGGATCATAGTCGATAGCGACTATATTAGCATTTGGGTTATCCTGCTTGATAGCTCTCGACATACCCTTTGCAACTATATGGTTCGGCAGACAGCCGAAGGGCTGAGTGCAGATGATATTCTCAACGCCTGATTTGGCAAGCGCAGCCATTTCCGCAGGAATGAGCCAGCCCTCACCCATAACGACACCCTGATTTATATACTTGTCCGCAAGCTTTCTGAGATGCTCGAAATCGTGGAGAGGCTCAAAGCTGCCCTGTTCCTTCATTACCTTTATGAGCTCCTTCTGCTTTGAGTAGATAAGATCATAGCCTATTCTGTTGAATATAGAACGCTTTGTGGGGTGATCATATATCTTGGCATCGTTGAAGGTACCTGCCGCACAGTACATGACGAACTCTAAAAGTGACGGCACAACGGGCTCACAGCCCTCTGATATGAGAAAATCCTCCAGATGATTGTTTGCAAGAGGCGAATACTTTACATATATCTCACCGACTATGCCGACTCTTATCTTATTCTCATTGCTGAGCTCGATAGAAGCAAAATCGTTGAGTATATCCCTGTATATCTTCTTTGTTTTCAGGAACATCTTACTGCCCTTGCGGAAGATATTGCACAGCCTGCGATGCCATTTGTCCAGCATTTTCTTCGATTCGCCCTTGTTTATCTCATAGGCTCTGCACTTGTTATAGCAGGTCATCAGAAGGTCGCCGTAGAGCACCGCATAAAGCATCTGCAAAAACATAGGCGCAGTTATCCTGAAGGCACTGTCCTTTTCAAGTCCGCTGAAATTAAGTGATACAACGGGTATCTGCGGATAATTCTTTGCCACCGCTTTTCTCAGCAGATGTATGTAGTTTGACGCACGGCAGCCGCCGCCTGTCTGCGTAATGAGCAGAGCAGTCTTGTCGGGGTCGTATTTGCCGCTTTTCAATGCGTCCATGAACTGTCCTATAACGAGGAGCGCAGGATAGCAGGCATCATTATGGACGTTTTTCAGTCCCTCGTCTACTACTGCACGGGAGTCATTTCTAAGCAGCTCCAGCTTGTAGCCCTTCGCCTCAAAGATAGCTATGAGCATCTTGAAGTGTATGGGCAGCATATCGGGAACGAGGATAGTATGGGTTTTTATCATATCCTCGGTAAATTTTGCATATTCAGGCATAGTATCCTCCATGTTTCAACGTCTGTACCTGCGGTCAAACAGGCTGTACCTCGGGCTTTTTAACAGGCTTATGCTCTGCCTGCTCCATAGCTGCAACAAGACTTCTCAGTCTTATCCTTGCTGCACCGAGATTGTTTATTTCGTCAATTTTAAGCTGTGTATAGAGCTTTCCGCGGCTTTCGAGGATATGTCTCACCTCATCGCCTGTAACAGCATCAATGCCGCAGCCGAAGGATACCAGCTGTATGAGCTGCATATCGGGCTGTGTAGTAACGTATTTAGCCGCACGGTAAAGTCTCGAATGATATGTCCACTGATTGAGGACTCCCAGCTTAGGTGTGCTCGCAAGACCTGCAACGCTGTCCTCGGTTATTACAGCCATGCCGAGGCTTGAAACCAGTTTGTGTATGCCGTGGTTTATCTCCTTGTCGATATGATAAGGACGGCCTGCGATAACGATTATCTTGCGTCCCTCGGCTCTTGCCTGATCTATTATCTCCATAGCCTTGCGTGTTACTGAGTTATGATACTTTTCAAGTGCCTCGTAAGCCTTGTCAACAGCATCGGGGATCCTGCCCTTTACGTTGTATCTTTTAAGTACCTGTCCAAGCACCTTTATAACGTTCTTTCTGATGTTGAGATCAAGGTATGGGTGTACGAAATTGTTATTGTTCAGTCTCGGATTATTTGCCTGTAAAAGTTCGGGATAATAGGCAACAACAGGACAATTGAAGTGATTGTCGCTTCCGCCTTCGTCAAGATTATAGCTCATGCAGGGATAGAATATGAAATCCACACCTTTATCGAGGAGGTTTTCAATGTGTCCGTGGGTGAGCTTTGCAGGATAACATACCGTATCCGAGGGGATAGTGTGCTGACCGAGGTAATACATATCACGGGAGCTTTCATCGGAAATCACAGTTCTGAAGCCCAAAGTAGTGAACAGCATATGCCAGAACGGAAGCTGCTCGTAGAAGCCGAGGGCAAGCGGAAGTCCCACAACGCCGCGGTAACGCTTCGGCTGATGTGTCTTTACGGTATTGATGATGCTGTCATACTTGAACTCGTACAGATTCGGAACTGTGTTCCTGTTAGCAATGCCGCCGCCCTTTTCGCAGCGATTACCCGAAATAAAGCGTCTGCCCTTGCCGAAATTGATGATATTAAGCTGACAGTGAGCAGTACAGCCGCCGCAGTTAGCTGAACGCGATTCATATGAGAAGTTTTCAAGCTCCTCAGCAGAAATAAGCTTTGCTGCTTCGCCGTTTGCACGCTCCTTTGCGTAAAGTGCGCAGCCGAAAGCACCCATGAGTCCCGAAATAGCAGGACGGATAACGTTTCTGCCAAGCTCCTTCTCGAATGAACGGAGAACAGCGTCATTGAGGAAGGTACCGCCCTGTACAACTATATTCCTTCCAAGATCATCGGGAGAGTTCGCACGAATAACCTTGTATATGGCGTTCTTGATGATAGATGATGACAGTCCTGCCGAGATATCCTCAACGGTAGCACCGTCTTTCTGAGCCTGTTTTACGGAGCTGTTCATAAATACTGTACAGCGGGAGCCCAAGTCAACAGGGTGCTCCGCAAAAAGCCCGAGCTGAGAGAACTCGGCGATATCATAACCCAAAGCCATTGCAAAGGTCTGTATAAATGAACCGCAGCCCGATGAACAAGCTTCATTGAGCATGATGCTGTCGATGCTCTGGTTCTTTATCTTGAAGCACTTGATGTCCTGTCCGCCGATATCAATGATGAAATCAACATCGGGACAGAAATAAGCAGCAGCCTTGAAATGAGCAACAGTCTCAACTATACCGTGGTCAACGGAAAGACCTGCCTTTATAAGATCCTCGCCGTAGCCGGTAACTGCCGAGCCCTTTATGGTTATTCCTGGGTTCATAGCCGCATATATGCGCTTTAGCTGTTCGGCTATCTTATCAAGGGGCTGACCCTGATTTGAGGAGTAGTGATTATAGAGCATACGTCCGTCATCGGTTATGAGCACAAGCTTTGTAGTCGTAGAGCCTGCATCGATACCGAGATAAGCATCGCCCTTATATGTACGTATATCGGCGTATCCTAAATCGAACTTCTTGTGGCGGTCGATGAACTCGTCATATTCCGCATGAGAGCGGAATAGCGGCTCTCCCGTAACGATAGAGTCCGAAGCCTTTGCCGTGCGTATCTTTTCTATTATATCGCCTATTTTAAAGGCTTCCTCGGCTTTTGCAGCATAAAGAGCACAGCCGTAAGCCACAAATACAGGAGCCTCCTGCGGGAATACAGCGTGTTCGTCATCGAGTCCGAGTGTCTTTACGAAAGCCTTTTTAAGGCCCTTGAGGAAGAAGAGAGGACCGCCGAGGAAAAGCACTTTTCCCTCGATAGTACGTCCCTGTGCAAGTCCCGAAACGGTCTGGTCAACTACCGCCTGAAAGATACTTGCAGCAACGTCCTCGCGTCTTGCGCCCTGATTGAGCAGGGGCTGTATATCCGACTTGGCAAATACTCCGCAGCGCGAAGCTATGGGATATATTTTCTGGGCATGGAGAGAAAGCTCGTCCAGCTGGTCGGCAGTTATGCCGAGAAGTGTTGCCATCTGATCTATAAACGCACCTGTACCGCCTGCGCAGGTACCGTTCATACGCTGCTCTACTCCGCCTGTAAGGAATATTATCTTTGCGTCCTCGCCGCCAAGCTCGATAACCGCATCGGCATCGGGCTGCTTTTCCTTTACTGCGAGAAATGCAGCGTGTACCTCCTGAACGAAGGGAATATCCGCAGAATTGGCAAGTCCGAGACCTGCCGAACCTGTAATGCAGACCGTGAACTTCTCATCGGGATAGTCTGCCTGTATTATTTTAAGCTGGTCGGTTACAGTTTCCTTGACCTTTGAAAGGTGACGCTGATATTTTGAGTAGATTATGTTATTTTCAGCGTCCGTTATGACTGTTTTTACTGTGGTCGAACCCACATCAATGCCAAGAGAATAATTATTCGCCATTGTACACCTCTGATAGAAGTTATTATATAGCATGACCCCCAACGATCCTGCCGTCATCTTTAAATTATACCATATTTAATGTGTATTTGTAAAGTATATATTTTATATAAGAAAGCGTTTGAAATCGGGAGCACAAGTAGTCTTCTTACGGTTGCCATAATCGCCTGTAAAATGGTATAATAGCCGTATATTCGATACTTTTTCAGTATATCACGAATGAAACGCCGTGTCAATTTGAAGTTTCTTCCTTAACAGACGGTAGTTCGGTTTTCGTTTTGCGGAAGTAATATGGTAAAGGACGGCGTCCTCGACGTCCCTCAATATGACGAAACCAACGGGGTGTCGGAGATGTCAACCCCTACAAAATAATTGTTGACATAAAATACCGTAAGTGATATAATAAATTATATATGTATATTTGCGGCTGTATGCCGTATATCATATACAAAAGACTATATTTATCGGAGATAATGAAATTGATAAAAACAGTTAACGGTTTAAAGATAAACTACGAGGAAAAGGGCGAGGGAGACCTTATCGTACTGCTTCACGGCTGGGGCAGCAATATAACCCTTTTTGCCAATATGATAGAGCTTCTTTCAAAGAAATACAAGGTCGTGGCTATGGATATGCCTGGCTTTGGCAAGAGTGACGAGCCGAAGGAAGTATGGGACGTAAGCTCATATGTGCAGTTCGTCATCGACTTCCTCAAGGATTACGACACAAAGGAAGTTATGCTCCTCGGACACAGCTTCGGCGGTCGTGTCATCATAAAGATGCACAGCCGCAATGACCTGCCTTTCAAGGTGACAAAGGTAATTCTCGTGGACAGTGCAGGCATTATGCCGCCAAAGTCCAACAAAAAAACCTGGCGCACACGCTACTACAAGATAGGCAAGACTGTCCTCTCCTGGGGCATTGTAAAGAAGCTTTTCCCTGATGCGCTGGAGAACTTCCGCAAGAAAATGGGAAGTGCGGACTACGCCGCTGCTTCGCCTATGATGCGTCAGGTCATGGTTAAGGTAGTTAACGAGGACCTGGAACCGTATCTGCCAAATATCAAAGCTCCTACACTGCTTGTCTGGGGCGTTAACGATACAGCTACTCCTCTCTCAGACGGCGAGAAAATGGAAAAGCTCATACCCGATGCAGGTCTTGTAAAGCTGGAAAATGCAGGACACTATTCATTCCTGGAGCAGCAGTTCACCTTCAACCGTGTAATGTGCAGCTTTATGAAGATAGAAGATTAATTTAACGCGGAATTCAAGGAGATATATATGAATTTGGTTTTATGGATAATATTTGCAGTCATTTCATTGACGACGACTGTATTTCTTGGGCTGAGAGAGTTCCATATGCTACAGCTCAACGGCTACAAGACTCCCGAACATTCACGCTGGATGAAAAAGAACGCAAGGAGATATATCCTCCCTGCTGTTCTGTTTTTAGCGCAGTTCCTGCTAATTCCGTCCCAGCATCACGACGGACTTGCAATTGCTCTTGTCATAGCACTTTGCTTCTTCAATGCTATCATAGCACTTGCCAACAAGCCCGGCAAGAAGTTCAAGAAACCGCTGGTCTACACAGCGCGTATGAAGCGCATGATGATAACCTTTGGCATATTGATCGCGATATATTATGCTATTGCCATAATCAAGGGCAAGACCTACGTTGATATTGACGGTATAGACTTCTGCCGCGAAGAAACTCGCTGGTTCACATGGTATCTTCCGTATATCATGGTGGGCTCGGCACTTTATCTCACACCTATACTTGTCCCCCTTTCCAACCTTATCAACAAGCCTGTTGAAAAGTCGGTACAGAACTGGTACATCAATGACGCAAAGCGCATACTTTCCGAGTGCCCCACACTACACAAGGTGGGAATCACAGGAAGCTACGGCAAGACCAGCATGAAGTTCTACCTTGACGAGCTTCTCAATTCACAGTACAACACGCTTAAAACTCCCGAAAGCTTCAACACTCCTATGGGAGTTACAATAACCATACGCCGCGACCTGAAGCCCACTCACGAATACTTCATTTGTGAAATGGGCGCAAGACGAGTTCATGAGATAAAGGAACTCTGCGGCATTGCAGACCCACATGACGGTATCATTACATCAGTAGGTCCTCAGCATCTGGAGACCTTCGGCTCTATCGAGAACGTGGTGAATACCAAGTTCGAGCTTGCCGATCACGTTAAAGCTAAGGGCGGTAAGATATACCTCAACGGCGACAACGAGCTTATCCGCAAGAAAGCTCCCGAATACCCGAATGCGGTGCTTTACGGATTACAGGAGGGCAACCACTACCGCGGTACTGATATATCCGTTTCCGACAGGGGCACGGAGTTCACGGTAACTGCTCCAAACGGTGAAACACAGCGTTTTTCAATGAAGCTCCTCGGCGAACACAACGTTCAGAACGTTCTCGGAGCTATCGCCTATGCACACGGTACGGGAATATCTCTTGAAAAGCTGACGCTCCCCGTTAAGCGCATAGCCGCAGTCCCTCACAGATTACAGCTCCTTGATAAGGGCGGAAATATGACCTTTATCGACGATGCCTATAACTCAAATCCAAGCGGCTGCCGCGCTGCTCTGAATGTCCTCGGACTTTTCGATGCCTGCCGTATACTGGTAACACCGGGTATGGTAGAGCTTGGCGCAAAACAGGAGGAACTGAACTTCGAGTTCGGTCAGGAGGCAGCAAAGGCTTGCGACCATATCGTACTCGTGGGCAAAAATCAGACAGTCCCGATCTATAACGGTATCAAGGATGCAGGCTATAATATGGACAACGTTTTCGTTGCAGACAGTCTTAACGAAGCTCTCGACCATGTAAGAGCATATCAGACAGACAAGAAGAAAATAGTTCTTCTTGAAAACGACCTGCCCGATAATTATTAATTTTGTAGTAGGGGCTGATGCCCACATCAGCCCGTGATATAATTACCTGTTAAAACGGGGCGATGTGGGCATCGCCCCCTACACCAGCTAAATTCATAAAAGGAGTAATCACAATGAAGATAAATCTTGCAGTTCTTTTCGGCGGAAGAAGCGTTGAGCACGAGGTATCCGTTATCTCGGCAGTTCAGGCTATGGCAAGCCTTGATAAGGAAAAATACAATATAATCCCTGTTTATATGACTAAAAAGAGCGAATTCTGGACAGGCGAAAAGCTGATGGATATCAACAGTTTCAAGGATATCCCCGCACTTTTAAAGGAGTGTACCGAGTGCGTTTTCGTAAGAAGCGAAGGCAAGGTACAGCTTATCCGCCAGAAAATGAAGAAATTCGGTTCTAATCTTATTTCCGATATAGATATCGCTTTCCCTATCGTTCACGGCACAAATGTTGAGGACGGCGCATTGCAGGGCTATTTACAGACTCTTGACCTGCCATATGTAGGCTGTGACGTTTTGGCCTCTGCTATCGGCATGGATAAATTCGTAATGAAGATCCTCCTCAAGGACGCAGGCTTCCCTGTACTTGACTGCTGTCGTTTCTCATCATACGAGATAAACGAAATGGACAGAATGGTTGAAGAAGTAGAGAAGAAGTTCGGCTACCCTGTTATCGTAAAGCCTATAAATCTCGGTTCAAGCGTTGGTATCTCCAAGGGCAAGGACAGAGACAGCCTTATCAGGTCTATCGAGGAGGCTTTCGAGTTCGCTGACCGTATCCTTATCGAGCCCTGCGTTGTTCAGCTCAAGGAAATAAACTGCTCGGTAGTCGGCGACAGCGAGTCCGCAGAGGCTTCCGTATGTGAAGAGCCCGTACAGGCAAGCGGCGATGATATCCTCAGCTATGACCAGAAGTACGTTGGCGGCGGCAAGGGCGGCAGCAAGGGTATGGCTACCCTCAAAAGAAAGATACCTGCCGATATCACCGCAGAGCAGGACGAATTCATCAGAAAGACCGCTGTTGACGCTTTCCGCTATCTCGGTCTCAACGGTGTTACTCGTATCGACTTTATGATAGATATGGCTACAGAAAAGATATACATAAACGAAATAAACACTATCCCAGGCTCTCTTGCTTTCTACCTCTGGGAGCCTAAGGGAGTAAAGTACCCCGAGCTCCTTGAAAGACTTATCCAGCTCTCCCTAAAACGCTACAGACAGGGCGAGAAGATAAGCTATACATTCGATACAAATATCCTTTCAATGGGTGGAAGCTTCGGTTCTAAGGGCAGCAAACGCTAAAGCGCGGAGCCCGCGCACCCTAACTACGTTGTCGCTCGTAAACTCGCTCACTCTAAAAAAATTCCTTACTCGTACATCGCTTACGGTACTTTTAATTCCGAATTAAATCCGCCGCCCCTACAGGGGCTAACGGCTATATAACAGGGGGGAGAAATGGAAAAGATAAATTTACTTCCTGTGGCAGAGAAGACAGATGATACTTATGTGTACAATGATCTACCCGAGAAGAAAGACTTCTGTTTAGACTTCTCTCGTGATGTATATATCCGCCTTTTGGCAGGTTTGCTTATCGGCTTTTTAATGTCTGCAATCCTGGGAGTATGTGTATTCGGAGCAATATTAATAATTTTGCCTTTAGATAAGAAAGTAACGACCAAAATCAATAGCAGGTTCGTCAGGAACACTTTCTGGAACCGTTTGCCTTTTCAGCTCTTCGGTTTAACGCTCATAGTCTTTTACGTGGTCTGCGGGATTATCGAGATGGAAAAAAGGAAAACAGGTGCAGCATACCAAATAAACGGAACAAGCATGATGATAATAAAGTACTATATCGCCTTTATTATCGCAATTATAGTCGGCAGGCTCATATATCTCATAGTGACGGCTTTCGCAATAGCAAGCCGAAAAAAGAAATGTACCGTTCCTGTGAACATTGAGCTGAGTGCAAACTATTCCCAGGACAAAAGCAGAATATTCAAATACTATTACGAGGGAGAAACATACCGTTTCATCGACCACGAAAAACAGGCAAATATCCTATACAACTCTCTTCAGAGAGAGTACGATATCACTCCCGATCATGTATATATCGCCCCAAATGAGCCCGAGTGCTATTACTCACGTCAGATATTCGGGTACAATTCAAAGAAGATAAAACGCTGTTTCGTCTCGCTTTTCCTGTTTTTGTTTTTTACGTCATTCTTTTGGATAATTCCTGTATTCAGATACATAGCGGATCACATCTGCGCATAAAAGCAGCAAGAGAATTTGGAATATGACAATGAAAAAGTTAGAGTTACTACCAAGAGCAGAAAGAATAAGAAATGAAGAATTCGACGAAAAAAGACCGGAACCCAAAGTCGTAAAAAAGCGTGATATGTCCACACCATGGGCAATACTCATCATCACCACTTTAGGACTATCGTGTGTTGCCGATTCTATGCTCATTATCGGCGTGGGAACAAGCTCTTTTCTCATGGCATTTTCAAAGTACAAGGGGAATGATCTGAGTGTTATAAAAGAAAAAGGAACTCTCTGGAAGAAATTCCCTTACATAGTTTTGGGAACAGCACTGATATTTGACGGCATTATAGGTACTGTCTCGGAGCTGAGCGGCTCGGAGACGCTGACCTCAAAGGTCTTAAAAAAGCTTCTGACAGTATTTATTGCCATAGTTCTCTGCGGATTTATCATCAGACTGATATTTCTCCTTTCAGCCACTGTCGCATTAAGGAAGCGCAAAAAGAGATGTACCTCTCCTGTTATGGCGGAGTTCATAGGTTATGCGGCAATAAACTCCGATATATCGCTGAACCGCGAAGAACCTCACGGACTTGATCCATTGTTCAGGTATCACTATGAGGCAGTGAGCTACCGTTTTGCGGTGTCGGAGAATTCTCCTCTGCTCGAAGATATTGAAAGTAATTTTGAGATATACATTGATCCCGACCAGCCTGACGCTTACTATCTGGAAGAAATGTCCGAGGACAATAAAAGGATATTTTTCAATTACTTCATAACCTTTGGCATAGCTATCATATTTCCATTAGCTCTGGCTCTTCCTTTTATACTTCATTAATGTACTGTTTAACAGAGGGAAAAAATGAAAAAATTCAGTGTACTTCCGCTGGCAGAAAAAATATCAGAGGACAATGCATACAACCATGAAGTTGTGAAACAAGGTTTTAAACTTAATTTTCCTTTCTGGGCATATATTCTTTATTTTGCAGGAATGCTCTTCGCTTTTTCACGCTCCCTAACGGCAGGAATTTGTATGTTCGGAGCTATCTTTATCATTATGCCCTTCGATGTGAAAACCAACATAAAGCATAACGGTCACGGCGTTGCAAATAATATGTGGAACCGTATACCTTTTATTATTATCGGTTCGACGATATTGATTTTCAACATTGCCTGTCAGTTTGCGGAAAAGGAAAAAACCGAAACAGGTACAGATTATCTCTTCACCGAAACAAGCATAATGATAATAAAAGTCTATATAGCGGCTTTAGCAGCTTTAATGATCGGCAGGCTCATCTACCTTATAGTGATCGCCTTCGCAATCGCAGCAAGAAAAAAAGTCTGCACTGCTCCTGTGAGCATCGAGTACGAAAACGATATGCTCATGAGCGATATCTGCGTATTCCGATACTACTATGAGGGAGAGACATATCGCTTCATCGACCATGAGGAGCAAGTGAGAATCGTATATAATCCAATACAGAAAAAACATATATTTAATTTGGATCAAGTATATATCGACCCGAATTGTCCCGAATCCTATTACTCACGTCAGATATTCGGGTATAATTCAAGGAGGATAAAGAATTACTTCAAAACATTCTTCTTTTTTCTGTTAGTTACATCAATTATTTGGTTACCATACATTATCAAGTATTATATTGACCATTTATATAATTGATACTGTTATTTCAGTTCGTCTCATATCAAAATCAAGGAGGGTTTAAAATGACCGAAAAAGAAAAAATGCAGGCCGGAGAGCTTTACAACGGAAACGATACCGAGCTCGTAAATGAAAGGATAAAGGCTAAAAAGCTTTGATCCGAATATAATGCTATCGAGTATAACGATCATCAGAAAAGAGAGCACGTTCTCACAAGACTTATTCCGCTCTGAGGAGCGTTTATCTTCAAATACTTAGTGGATAATAATATAATATAAAAACTATGAAAAAGATAAATATACTGCCATTGGCAGAAAAAATAAATGCCGACAACCTGTACATCGTCCCGTCATACAAAAAGATACCTTCTTTAAATATACCGACACCTGTGTACACTGTATTGGGCGTAATATCATTTATCGCCATTTACACCGATCCTTTCTTAGGTATGATCTTATTTGGAGCAATATTCCTGATCGCAGGTATAGACAGCAAAACAGGAAAGCACAAAAACGGACGAACATACGAGAAAGTCCTGTGGCAGCGTCTCCCCTTATTCCTTATGGGTATATTCTTCGTATTGACAGGTGTTTATACGTGCCTGATAGAAACAGGCGGCAGAAACAGCGATCCCGAGAGAAACAGGGCACATTATTTGATGCTGTTCAAGCTGTTTATCGTTGCAGGTGCCGTACTGGCAGCATCAAGGCTTCTGAAGCTTGTGGTTTCCGCACTTGCCATAAAGAGCAGGAGAAATACCTGCGGCACACCTGTACACGTCGAGCCTGATATCTTAGCAGTAAACTGTCCTGCCGATACATCAGATGATGAGGAATATCAATGCTCTGTTCCTGTATACAAATACTATTACGAAGGTAACGGCTATCGTTTTAAAGACTATAACAGGGAACTATATTTCTTCTCCTCCGACGACTCATCTCAGGTATATGTTGACCCTAAAAATCCCGACCGTTATTATTCGCCTAATCTGTTTGCGGAAGACGAGGAAAACCTCATAGAATTCCTGAAGATATTAGGAGAAATGTTCATTCCTATGCTTCCTTATCTGGTAGTATTGCTTTTAAAACAGTAATATACGTGCCTTATCCGACAATGGGTGATAAAAATGAAAAAGATAAATATACTTCCGCTTGCAGAAAAAATAAATGCAGACGACTTATTCCGACCAATGCCTGATAAAACAATTCCTAAAAAATGGAAGGAACAGATATATTCACCAACATATTTTGTGCTATTTTAGTAGGTTTTCTTATATTGGCTATGCAAAAAATTTTTGGTATTTTTATAGTAGGAATTTCTCTTATCCTTTTAGGTCTGGACTTCAGAAATACTATAGAAGTCGGTACAAAAACCGGTCCAAAAAGAAAAATCGAAAACAATTTATGGAATCGTCTGCCATTTCTGCTTGTGGGATTGTTCTTGACAATTACTTATATTATTGATTTTATCAACAAAAATACAAACCGCAACCTCTTTAAAAACAAAATAATTGCAAGGCTTACAACAGCAGCCATAGCAGCAATCATTATCGGAAGACTTTTCTTCCTTATAGCAAGCTTATGCGCTGTTGCAAGCAGAAAAAAGCATTGCACATTGCCTGCACGTACCGAACCCGAGGGCATTGCAGCAGGTTTAGGTGAAAAAGCAAACTACAGACATGACGGTATGCCTGTATTCAGATACTATTACGAAAACGAGGCATACCGCTTCGTAGATCATGATAACGCAACAGCGTTTTTCTCAGATCTGTCACAAACCTTTGTAAATGATCTAAAAAATATCGAATTATACATAGATCCCGATGAACCCGAAAGGTATTATTCACCTGTTATTTTCAGAAGAAAAGGTAAAAAGCTCTTGAATTTTCTGGAAATACTCGGAGTCATCGCTATTATACATTTCTTCAGATCACGTTAAAGAGCTTTCATCAGACTATTATAAAACAATAAAAATAAGGAGGGTTTAAAATGACCGAAAAAGAAAAAATGCAGGCCGGAGAGCTTTACAACGGAAACGATACCGAGCTCGTAAATGAAAGGATAAAGGCTAAAAAGCTTTGCTCCGAATATAACGCTATCGAGTATAACGATTATCAGAAAAGAGAACGCGTTCTCACAAGAATTCTTCCGCTGAAAAGCGACAACGCCGTTGTTGAGCCGAATTTCTTCTGCGATTACGGCTACAATATAATAATCGGCAGCAACTTCTATTCCAACCATAACCTCGTTATCCTTGACTGTGCCGAGGTGACCTTCGGTGATAACGTCTTTATCGGTCCGAACTGCGGCTTCTATACCGCTGAACACCCCATTGATGCCGATACGAGAAATCAGGGACTTGAATCCGCAAAGCCTATAACTGTCGGAAACAACGTGTGGATAGGCGGTAACGTGACCGTTCTCGGAGGCGTTACTATCGGAGATAATACAGTCATCGGCGCGGGCAGCGTAGTTACAAATGATATACCCGCAAACTGTGTTGCAGCAGGCAATCCCTGCAAGCCTATAAAGCCTATAGAGTCAAGACCTGCGGCTGCTCCTCAGGAGGAAGGTACTTCCTTCAAAACTCCGCAAAAGCCTGAAAAACCCGAGCCGCCCAAGCGCAGACACATAGAAGTAACAATGATAAACAGCAGCGACGACAAATAATAACGAAAGGACGACTGAACCATGAATACCCTGCACTTCAAATACGCCGTGGAGATCGAGAAAACCCGTTCTATCACACAGGCAGCTGAAAACCTCTACATGGCTCAGCCTAATCTGAGCAAGGCTATAAAGGAACTGGAAACTACTCTGGGAATTACTATATTCCGCCGTACCTCAAAGGGCGTTATACCTACGGATCAGGGACTGAAATTCCTGGATTACGCTAAACAGATACTTATACAGATAGACAATATGGAGGCTATACACTCACCCGATAAGCCGAAAAACAGCCGTCTGCGCATATCCGTGCCGCGAACCGGCTATATCTCAAAGGCTTTCTCAGAGTATATAGCTTCACTGGATACCCCCGAGGATATGGAGGTATTCTTTTGCGAGACAAATTCACTGAGAACTATTGAGAACGTCCGCGAAAACGGCTATGATTTCGGAGTTATACGCTATAATACCGCTCATGAGAAATACTTCACCGACTTTCTCGCAGAAAAAAACCTTGACGGTAAGCTACTGTGGGAATTTGAAATGCTAGCTGTCATGTCCGCCGAGCACCCTGCCGCCGGCGCAGATGTCATTACCTATTCAGACCTGTCCTGCAACTACACCGAGCTTGGTCAGGGTGATGACGCAGTACCATATGTTTCCGGAGCTGTGGAAAAGCTCTACGCTTCAAACCGCCCTGCGGACGTACCCGTGAGAAAGGTCTGTATGTACGACCGAGGCAGTGCGCTGGACTTCCTGCTCACCGTGCCTCAGGCATTTATGCTGGATTCTCCTATGCCTGCAAGTCTATGCGGAAAATACGGCCTCGTTCAGAGAAAATGTGCTTTCCCGGACAACAGCTTCAAGGATATGCTCATATACACCTCGGGTCATAAGCTCTCGGACAATGAGCTGAAGCTGGTAAATCGTCTGTATGAAGTAAGAAATGAAAGTGCTTTTGCCGAATACAAATAATATATTGTTTTAGACATGGCATTATTCTGATAAAATATACTTAGTGACTGTGTACAAAGTAAAATACAAGGGCGGCTTTATGCCGCCTTTTCTTATATTTCCCATACATTTCTTCCCTTTACACGGCTTTGTCAAGCATTTATCAATCTCCCTTTCGTTACAAGAATATCGATATCGGAATACCGATATTCTACTGTTATATTTGTGCAACATTGTTTTCTGTGATATAATATTGAATATATCCATGCAGTACCTGTATCTGACGAGATCAATGGGGATATCACAGAAATGCTCCCGTACTGCAAATCTATCGCAAGGAAGGTAAGGACAATGTTTGAAATTCTTGAAAAAAGAACTCTCAATCCAACCGTTACTCTTATGAGAATAAACGCTCCCAAGGTAGCAAGAAAGGCCGAGCCGGGTCAGTTCATCATTCTCAGAACTGATGCCGACGGAGAGCGTATACCACTTACTATCGCGGATTTCGACCGCGAAAAGGGCTCTGTTACTATCATATTCCAGATAGTAGGAGCTACTACAGAAAAGCTCAATCACATGAACGAAGGCGACTGCCTTCAGGACTTCGTTGGTCCTCTCGGCAGAGCTACTGAAACAAAGGGATTAAAGAAGGTTGCCGTAGTAGGCGGCGGCGTTGGCTGTGCTATCGCTTATCCTGTCGCAAAGAAGCTCCACGAGCTCGGCGTTGAGGTACATTCTATAGTCGGCTTCAGAAATAAAGACCTCGTTATACTCGAAGATGAATTCAAGGCATCAAGCTCTAAATTCGTGCTTATGAGCGATGACGGTACAGCAGGCGAAAAGGGTCTCGTTACAGATGCTCTCAAGAAGCTCATCGAAAGCGGTGAGAAGTATGACAGAGTCATCACTATCGGTCCTCTCATTATGATGAAATTCGTCTGTCGTCTTACAAAAGAATATGAAATACCCACTGTTGCTTCCATGAACCCTATTATGATAGACGGTACAGGTATGTGCGGCGGCTGTCGTCTTACTGTCGGCGGTCAGACTAAGTTTGCCTGCGTTGACGGTCCTGAGTTTGACGGTCACCTTATCGACTTTGATGAGGCTATGGCAAGAGGTGCTATGTATAAGCCCTTCGAGCGTCATGCCCACGAAGAAGCCTGCAATCTGTTCAAGGAGGTAAAGTAAAATGGCTAATATGTCACCTACAAGAAACGAGATGCCCGTACAGGCACCCGATGTGAGAAACAAGAATTTCAGCGAGGTAGCTCTCGGTTATACCGAAGAACAGGCTATAGACGAGGCTAAGAGATGCCTTAACTGCAAGAACAAGCCATGTTCTACAGGCTGCCCTGTACAGATAGATATACCTGCTTTTATCGCTCAGGTTGCTGAGGGTAATTTCGCAGAGGCTTACAAGATAATCACAAAGTCAAGCTCTCTCCCGGCTGTATGCGGAAGAGTATGTCCTCAGGAGACACAGTGCGAAAGCAAGTGCGTAAGAGGCATCAAGGGCGAGCCTGTTGCTATCGGCAGATTAGAGCGTTTTGTTGCAGACTGGCATAACGCTCAGCCTGAGACAGCTCCCGAGATACCCGCTAAAAACGGTCACAAGGCTGCAGTTATCGGTTCGGGTCCTTCGGGTCTTGCCTGCGCAGGCGACCTTGCTAAAAAGGGCTATGACGTTACTATATTCGAGGCTCTCCACGTTGCAGGAGGAGTTCTCTCCTACGGTATCCCTGAGTTCAGACTTCCAAAGTCTATCGTTCAGAAAGAGATCGGCGGTCTTAAAGCTCTCGGCGTAAAGGTTGAAACTAATACTGTTGTCGGTAAGACTATCTCCGTCGACGAGCTTATGAAGGAGGAAGGCTTCGAGAGCGTATTCATCGGCTCAGGTGCAGGTCTCCCGAGATTTATGAATATCCCCGGTGAGAACCTTAACGGCGTATACTCCGCTAATGAGTTCCTCACACGTATCAATCTTATGAAGGCTTACAAGGAGGGCAGTGCTACTCCTATAAAGGCAGGCACAAAGGCTGTTATCGTAGGCGGCGGAAACGTTGCTATGGACGCTGCGCGCTGTGCTAAGAGACTGGGCGCAGAGGTATACATTGTATACAGACGTACAGAGGCAGAGCTCCCTGCAAGAGCTGAAGAAGTAGAACACGCTAAGGAAGAGGGCATTATATTCAAGTTCCTCACAAATCCTGTTGAGATAACCGCTACAGATGACGGCTGGGTAAAGAGCGTACACTGCCAGCAGATGGAGCTTTCAGAGCCTGATGCTTCGGGCAGAGCAAAGCCTGTTCCGATAGAAGGTGCTTTCATCGACATCGATGCTGACTGCGTTATAATGTCAATCGGTACTTCTCCAAATCCGCTCATCAAGTCTACAACAGAAGGCCTTGATACTCAGAAATGGGGCGGTATCATCGCTGACGACAACGGTCTTACTTCAAAGGAAGGCGTTTACGCAGGCGGAGATGCTGTAACAGGTGCTGCAACTGTTATCCTTGCTATGGGCGCAGGCAAAAAGGCTGCCGCAGCTATGGACGAATATATGCAGAATAAATAACCCCTCTTGCGGAGGTATACCATGGAAAAAAATATTACCTCACAGACTCTTTCACGGCTCCCTGTATACTTCAATTACCTTGTATCACTTCCTGAAGAGAGAAAAAAAGGCAATATATCAGCTACGGCTATCGCCGAGGCTCTCGGTCTCAACGATGTACAGGTCAGAAAAGACCTTGCCTCCGTGAGCAGCGGCGGCCGTCCGAAGGTGGGATATATTACCTCTGAGCTTATCGGCGATATCGGTAAATTTCTCGGCTTTGAGAACCGCGACAAGGTAGTCGTGGCAGGTATGGGCAACTTCGGAAGAGCTATGCTGGAATATAACGGCTTCGAGGCTTATGGCTTTGATATCGTATGCGGCTTTGACCACAAAAAGGACATGGCAGGAGGCTCTATAAACGGCAAGCCCGTCCGCCATATTGATGAGCTTGAGAGCTTCTGCAAGAAAAATGACATACGCATAGGTATAATAACCGTACCCGAAACAGCAGCACAGGAGGTCTGTGACCGTATGGCTGAGGCAGGGATAAAGTTTATCCTTAATTTTGCCGCAGTTCATATAAACGCTCCTAAGGGCGTTGCGGTGCATAACGAGAATATTTCTCTCACTCTTGCAATGCTTGCAAGGTGCAGCGCGAGCTGAGCCAGCTCGAAAGCTTCCACGCTGCCGCTCGCAAACTCGCTCACAATTATCGGAACCGATAATTGTACATCGCTTACGGTGCTATGTAAATCAAATAAAAATAAAAGGGACTACATCAGTAGTCCCTTTTCTGCTTATATTAATAAGCAGCTCTTATCATTTTATTCTTTGTTATGCTGGTGCTGTATGATTTGCTACTATCAAAGACAGTTGTTGTTTTGGCACCTTCTCTCATTATTATCTGAAAAGCACCATAGTTGGTAAGCTTGTAAACATATGAACACTTTGGGTTTCTTGTAACATCCTGTGTTGTTAATCTGCACCAAGTATCAGAATGTGACAGTGCTTTATCTAAGAGTGAATAAACAACAAAATTGCCATCGCCCTGCATAATCAATTCCGGAATACCAACATATGTTTGGAATTTAAAATCACTCCACCATATATCATATCTGTGGTTATAATCATTATTAGGTGTATAAGCCTTACTGCTAATTGTCACATTGCCGTCTCTCATAAGATACAAATGATACCTGCCGTTCGGGCTCTGCATAACTTCAGTATATTTTGAATAACACTTAAATCTCTCAGCTGAATGATAATTAGTAATAGTATACTCAGATCTTGCTGCTGCTTCTGCTACGATGGCATTATCCTCGAATGGTAAAATGTTTCCTACGTAACCTGTTGCAGGTGCTGATGCAATAATAGCTGCTAATAATACTCCGACAAGTTTTACTTTTTTCATGATCTTACTCCTTTTCTATACTTTTGGTTTATTCACTTTGCTTGTAAACAAAATGTATCAAGCAAATACATTATATAATATTTTTCAATAAATGTCAAGTGATTTTTATATAAAGAGCAAAAAATACATATATAATCCAAAGATATTTTAACTCTAAATCATATTATCTCAAAAAGGGACTACATCAGTAGTCCCTTTTTGTTGTTATTATTAAAGCTTCAGAGCCTTATCAAACTAATCTTACAAAGTTGCATCTTGCGCTGTCAAAAATTTCATTAGTACCACTATAAAGCTGATCTATAACAAGTCTTCCATCAGCCTCGAGGAAGTAATAATAACAGCAAGTAGAATTCATGCAAGTCTTTGTATAGTATGTGCGTGAATGATATAAAGGACGTACAGTATTTCCGAATACTGCATAACAAACGATATTTCCATCGGGCTGAAATGCAATTCTGAGCTTTGAGATAACACTGTTTGTGCCGGGATATGTCTTGCCCTTGTAACTATAACTATTCAGATACTTTACGACTTTTTTTGCATTATTGTTATAAATATAGAGTCTGCCCGACGGCTCAGCAATAAGTGAATAACCACCGTTCTTCATGAGAACTGTATTCTTTGTCTGGCTCAGATCAAAGGTATAAAGCGAAGTTTGCTTGTAATTTCCGGGTTCCACCATAATAAGTGAACCTGCTGCCTCTGCAACGATAGCGTTATTGCTGAATGCAGGTATGCTTGTGAGACCTGTTACAGGTGCTGCTGCAAGAACTGCTGCCATTAATGCACCTATGAGTTTTACTTTTTTCATAATAACTCTCCTTTTTCATTTTTCTCCATTTTAAACCGATTGTTTAATTACATAAGATATCAACCAGATGTATCAAACAAGTATATTATATATTTCTTTCTCATAAAAGTCAAGTGTTTTTATGCAAAATCGCAATATACGAACAAAAGCTGTAAAATAACATACTCAAAGCAGCCACTTTAATTACTTTCAAATCACGAATTATATATGATTTCTTAACCTTTCGATGTTTTGTCATAATTTCAGCAATATTTAACTTGTATTTTGTGTATTTTCACTTTCGTGCAAAGAAAAAAGGCAGTTTAAACTGCCTTTTCCTTCATTATTCTTTGTTTTCAGATGTTTCGGTCTCAGGCTCTTCTGTCTCAAACTCGACATCAGCTTCACCGCCGAAATCCAGTGACATTTCCATGTCCTCAGGGATTTCCTTGAATGAATCTACCTTTTCAAGAGTAGCTTTGTTTTCCTTGCCTTCTTCCTGTCCCTCATAGGACATATCAAGTACCATTTTGCCGTTTTCTTCTTCAAGGAAAACCTCATCGTCAGCAAATACTTCCTTGCTTATAAGCTGGATCTTTCCGTCCTTCTTCTCCCACTCAATATCCTGCGGCTTGCCGTCCTCGCTGTAGAGGAATGAATAGAATGTGCCCTTGTTTCCGTCTTTGAGCTCGATCTGGAAAAGAGCGTATGGATCTACGCCGTAAAGGTTATCCATTTTTTCACCGTCAAGTACAAGCTGATCACACTGCCACTTGCCGATAGCAGAGTCCTTCTTATTTGCATTAGCTGAATCCTTTGCCTTGTTTGCGCTGCAGCCTACAATTGAAGATGCGATACAGATGAGTGCGAGTGATGAACAAATAAGTTTTTTCATAGTTTTTATCCTCCATAAAAATATGCCTTGGTCAGTTTAATATCCCATTTTTTGTCTGACTTTTTCGGCTTCGTGAATTATATCACACTTTTTTAAAATTTGTCAAGTTATTTGCAAAATGATTTTACAGCTGTTTTTGTACCTTATCACACTAAAAAAGCCTATTTTATTAGAGATTTTAAACAAAACAGCTTCCGGTTTTTTAGTACATTTCGCTAATGAGTAGAATTTTCAAGGGCAATTTCACCGAGCATCATCTTTCAGGCAATGCAATAAAAAAACGGCGGTAAACCGCCGTTTTTCGATATTCTTACTTGTCGTCTTCCTCTTCATCAACGCTGAAGTCTACATCTGCTTCGTCATCATCATCGCTGAAATCGCCGAACGGATTTTCAGGCATCTCCTTGAATGAATCTACCTTTATAAGATATGCCTTGTTCTCCTTTTCATCGCCTTCTTCAGACATATCCATAACCATCTTATCGCCTTCCTTTACAAGGAATACCTCTTCATCCTCGAAGATCTCCTCGTTGATGAGCTGGATCTTTCCGTCCTTGTCCTTCTTCCACTCTATGTCCATCGGCTTGCCGTCCTCAGAAGCAAAAAGTGAATTCAATGTACCCTTGTTTCCGTCGCTGAGCTCGATCTGGAACATTGCATAAGGCTCTACTCCGAAGAAATCATTTACTTCCTCTCCGTCCATTATAAACTTTTCACACTCCCACTTGCCGAGGAAGTCGTCCTTCTTTTCCTTCTTATCTTTCTTAGCTCCGCAGCTTGCAAATGAAGCAGCTACACATACAGCAGCGAGTGATGCACAAAAAATTCTTTTCATAGTCATAATACTTTCCTCCATAAATACATTTGGGTTCTTCATAACTTTCGATAAGTTCATTTGAACCTTTCGACATTATGAATTATATCACACTTTTTTCAGTTTGTCAAGTTTTTGCAAAAAAATTTTTTGTGTTGTTTTTTGCCTGTTCTGCGTTAATTTATAAAACTTTGTTAGCATATAATAACAATTTTTGTTTTAGAAAGCTCGCTTTTCGACGGAAAATATCATTATAAAACACTTCTTCCCTATTTATTGATTTTACAATAAAAACGTGCTATAATTGAAAAAAAGCAGAAAGGATATGAATATGAAGGACTACAACAACGATATACGCGAATTCAGTCTGCTTGCACCATACATATCGGACAAATATTTTGATCTGAGCGGAAATACCGCCAACGACCTTTCGGTAGACTTCATTGCAGAAAGTATTACAGGCAATTCAACCGAAAAAAACATTATAAGCAGGATATTGCTCAATATGCCAACAGATGAGAGCATTATTGATTACCGCAGAGCTGTTTATACCGAGCTAAGCGCCAAGCCTCAGCTCTGTGAGGAGCTTTTTGATATATTTGATACTATGCGCTTTTACGTCAGCGACCGTTCAACGCGCATGGACAAGAGCTCAACCATATGGGAGCTTCTCACAAGGCTAAAATCCCTCGAAAACTATTCAAGCTCGATAATCAGGCTAAATGATACCATTAAAGACTGCGAATTCAAGTCTGAAGGCATGAAAAAGTTCGCAGGCTATATCTCATCTATCTATAATAACAGCGGATTTGATGAGCTTAACAAGGATATCGAGGGTATAAGCGATGAAATTGCCAATATCCACAGCATGACTATCGGGGTCAATCTCGACCAAAGCTTTTATCCTGAAGAAACAGGCATAATATCACTGAATACCTACTGGTTCGGTGAACAGAGCGTTCTGGGACGCTTTATGAAATATCACCGCAAGGATCAGATAAACGATAAAGATCTTATGCCCTTCACAATGGAGATGCACGATGACGGACTTGACAGGATATCCAAGAAATACGGAAGGGACACTGCAATAAACCGTCCCTCTGACAGCCCGCTGATGAATAACCTCAATAAGATCATAGAGCGTATGCTCCCAAGCATGACCGCAAAGTTAAAAAGGGTCATAAACAGATATGTTGATACAAGCGGAAAAGCTCTTGCAGACCTTGCGGACGAATTTCTTTTCTATCTGAGATTTATCGAGCTTGAGAAGAAGCTCCGTGATATGGGACTGCCCTGCTGTCTCGGTGAATACTCCGCAAACGACTCTATTCTGCGAGAGTTCTATAACGTCAAGCTTGCCATATGCAGTCTGCAGAACAAGGTCAGCGAGGATATCGTATGTAATGACATTGAGTTCACAGGCGATAAGACAGTCCAGATACTTACAGGGCCTAACCGAGGCGGTAAAACTATACTTACTCAGGGAATCGGCCTTGCTTTCCTGCTTTTTCAAAGCGGAGTTTTTGTGCCTGCGGCTTCTGCGAAAATACGCCCATGTGACGGCATATACACTCATTTCCCTGTTGAGGAGGAGCGCACTGTATCCCTCGGAAGGCTGGGCGAGGAAGCTGAAAGATTTAATTCTATCTGCAAAACAGCAGACCATGACAGCCTTCTGCTTTTCAACGAGTCTTTTTCTACCACAAGTCATACAGAATCACTGTATATTGCCGAAGATGTGCTGAAATATCTCTGCTTCATCGGTGCGCGTACCTGTTTCAATACTCATATGCACGAACTGGGCGAAAACGCCGATAAACTCGGAGATAAAGACTCAATGTACAAAGCAGTCAGCATAGTTATGGAAAATGATAATGGCAAACGCTCTTATAAAATAAGCTACAAAAAGCCCGACGGTAAGAGCTATGCCCACGAAATAGCTCTGAAATACGGAATTACCTTTGAACAGCTCTGCAAAAACATCAAATAAAACAACAGGAGACCTTTTTCAAGGTCTCCTTAAATATTATATATCAGTATTCACTGTATTCATCAGTATCTTCCGAATTATCGCTCTCACTGTCATCGCTGATATTCTCGGAATTCTCCTCGGAGGTATCCTCAAATGATTTTGTAGGAGCTTCTTCTACTATAGGTTTCTGACCCTTGTATACAGTTACTATGAAGCCGTCAACGTTATTTCCCGATATCTCGTATCTCACGCCTGCAGGCACCGGAACTGTGGTCTTTTCGTTTCCGTCATCGGATTTTACAAAATAGACCTCATAGTCATTGCCCTTATCGTCCGAAAACTCAAGATGCTCATTCAGCTTATCATATGGGTGCTTGCGTATAAGGTCGATATACTCCTCAAGGCAAAGATCATTGGAATCCATGTAGTACGCATGAGGTATTCCTACATAGCGGAAGTGCCAAGGCTCATTCTGGAAGCCTGTTATCTTTTCCTTGCTCGATGTATAGCGCACTATAAATCCGTATTTATAGCAGTTTGCATTTATCCACTCAAAATCGCCTGTGCCCTGATAATCATTGTTCACAGTCTCGCTGAAGTCAAAGGCAAGTCCTGTTTCATGCTCGCTGAAGCCTGCCTTTGCAACTCTTGTAGACTCCTCGCCGCCGTTATTGGCAACATCATTATCATAAAGTTCCTGCTGGAACTCAGTCGTTCTGTACGAACCATAGATGATAAGCGTATCATTATAATAGATATCATAGAAGTCCTGTATCATCTTCGTCATTGGTCCGTAGACCTCTTTCAGGATAGTATACGTTGAGTCTACCGCGCTGAAGCAGCTTACTTCATTCTCATAATTCATATCCGTAATACTTACAAGATCTTCATCGCCGCCGAAATACTGATGTTCCTTATTTACAAGTATAAGATCGCCGCGGAATTTGTCCTTGGTGTTTACAGAAAGTGACTCATATATAGTCTGGTTCGGATCAAAATCAGTTGAAGCTGTGGGATCCTCGATATCTATATCCTTCTGCTCCACATATGGAGAAGGCTCTACCTTTTTTGCGTGGTTGAAACCGTTTCTGACAAAAAACGCACAGGTTCCTACAAGTATAAGACTTATTACTATCTCTGTGGTCATCTTTGCGTGTTGTATGCTTTTTTCCTTGCTGATCTTCTTTTTGGACATATGTCTGCTCCATTCCGCTGCTTCATAAGCAGCCGCGTCATTGGGGAACTCTTCTGTTCCGCTTGCTTTTGTTCTTTTATCTCTATAAATTCCGTACAAATGGACGTATAGATGTATTATACCATATTCTGCGCCGAAAATATAGTGTTAGCAACACATCTTTGTAAAGTTGCTGTATTGCCTGTGTCGATAAAATCTACAAATTGTGAGCTTTCGACAATTTTTTTATTTCTGATATAACATAGCGGAATGATATATAAAACGCATACCATCGTATAAAGGCAATATATAATGTTAATCTTCACAAAAAGGGTATAGCAATTAACACCGTATTGCACAATCTTTTTTAAATCACTTGAAAATGCGTTAAGAAAATGTTATAATATATTGTGAGAGTATAGACAAATTCTTTAATTAAGCGACTATTTCGACCGCTCCGCTGGGGATACGGCTATGCGGTCTTTCTTTTCATTTCGCGTTAAGGAGTGATATCTATGAAATGTCCACGGTGCGGAACAGATAACGAAGCGGGTTTCAGGTTCTGCGTTAAATGCGGCGTTAACCTTGAAGATCCGCAGGATGTTAACATTGAACAGATAGATATGGGCGGCTATTATTCCGAAGACGACCCTGCCTCGGGCGGATTTTCCTTCGGAAGCGGCACATTTACCATAAGCGATACCCCTTCTCACGATTCTTCTTCAGATCTTTATACTGCTGCTGAGCTGAACGATACGGACGAGGAGTTCGATTTCAGCAGCTTCGATGAGCCTTTCATTCCTAAGCTCGATACAGGAAGAGTAACTCTTCCCGAACAGTCAAGAGCTGTGCGTCAGGCTCAGATGAACAACGCAAACCCATACCGCCAGCAGGGCGGTATGCAGGGTATTCCTGCTCCTGTTGGTATGCAGGGAATACCTCAGCAGGGAATGATGCAAGGTATACCTGCGCCAAACGGTATGCAGGCTATGCCGCAGCAGGGTATGATGCAGGGACTCCCACCGCAGAACGGTATGCAGGGTATTCCTGCTCCTCAGGGCGGTATGCAGGGGCTTCCCCCACAGAATGGTATGCAGGGTATGTCTCAGCCCGTAATGTTTGCTCAGCCTCAGATAATCGGCTATGACCAGAGCGGTATGCCTATTTACGGTCAGCCTGTTATGTATGCTCAGCCTCAGCTGATCGGCTACGACCAGAACGGTATGCCTGTTTACGGTCAGCCTGTCATGTATGCTCAGCCTCAGATAATCGGCTACGATCAGAACGGTATGCCTATTTACGGTCAGCCAATGGTAATAAATCCCGCACAGGCCGCCGAGCTTGCCGAAATGAACGGTATACCTGCTATGGGAGGTATGCCGATACCGCAGCCAATGGGCGGTATGCAGATGAACCCGCCTGTACCTCCACCTATCGAGGACGAGAACAAGGTCGAGGTACCCGATGACTTCTGGGAATTCTTCGACGGCGGCAAAGCTACAGAACACGCAGAAACCGATCCGATCGACGATTTCTTCGGAAAGCGCAATGAAGATCTCGGCAGTCTGAAGCGTCCCGAAAAGAAAAAGGTATCATACATGAATGATACCCCTGTGGTTGACGCAAGCAAGCTCCGAAAAAATGAGGAGTCAAAATACAACAAGATGTTTATGCGCTCGGCAGAGGTAGGCGACACGTCTGCTCTCGAAACCAAAAAGGAGCAGCGACGCTTCGATTATATGGGTTCTACCAAGAGCGTTGATGCATCTGAGCTTCGCGCAAAGGAAGAGCGCAGATCATGGAATGTCATGTCGTCAGCAGGTACTGCCGATGCAAATGACTTGCAGGCAAACAGCCCCAAGCAGCGAACAGGTTCTATGATGGCTCAGGCAGACCGTGCTGTACAGGCAATGCCCAAGAAGCCCAAGACTTATAACGATGAGATAGATGCTATCGAGCTTCCTGAAGAAATGAAAGCGAAAAAGACCAATAAATCGGAAATTCCCGGCTTGCCGGAATTTTAATAAAATCTTATCAACACATTTTAAGGAGATGTTGTAAAAAATGAAGAAGTTCTTAAAGGAATTCAAAGAATTCGCACTCAAAGGCAACGTTATGGACATGGCTATCGGTGTTATCATCGGTGCTGCTTTCGGTACTATCGTAAGTGCTCTTACCGATAACTTCATCAATCCTCTTATCGCTGTCATAACAGGCGGTGCTGAAAAGGACGAAAACGGCGTTATGCAGTTAGTTGGCGGTAAGTTCACTATCAGAGGCGTTGACTTCAACTACGGTGCATTTATTTCCGCAGTTCTTAATTTCATTATCATCGCTATCATTCTCTTCTGCATCATCAAGGCTGTAAACAAGGCAATGTCCATCGGCAAGAAGAAGGAAGAAGAAAAGCCTGCTGAGCCGCCAAAGGAAGAAGTTCTTCTCACAGAGATCAGAGACCTTCTCAAGGCTCAGAACGAAAAGAAATAATTCATCTTTACATAGAAAACCTCCGCATCTGCGGAGGTTTTTTATTATTTGAAAGGAATAATTACTTATATTGGATTTACCAAGAAAACCTTTATCTGTTGCCCGTATTTATTACCCAAAGTGCCTGATTCTCAACTTTTTTTCCTTCCTTAGGAATAAAGAAATCCGGGGCATAATCTGCTGCACCAAAGCTACTATTAAAATCAGCTTCAACTTCTCCGCATTCTTCTTCGCTAATGATTACTTGATTAGGTGCATAATCAACAAATTCATTTTTGTCAGTATCATCATCACTATCATCATCTTCTTCGCTAGCTACAATTATTTCATCTCTGGAATTTGGATCTACACAACCTCCGCCCTTGTTTGGGTCATCATCGTCATCAGAAGTGCCACCAGACGTATCATCGCTGCCTGAACCCGAGGAATCACTACCATTATTGTCGTCATTATTATTGTCATTATTATTGTTGTTGTTATTATTATTGTTGTTATTATTATCGTCATTATTATTATCGTCATTATTATTATTGTCATTATTATTATTGTCATTAGTATCTGTATCTTTATTATCGTCACTTTTATCATTGCTGCCAATAGTCTTCATTTGATCTCCGTCTCTAACCTTAACTACATCACCGTCCCAAATTACACCAACTTCTCCATTATTTAAAGAACAGTTACCAGATTTATTATCCTCATCAAGTTTGCAACTCATACTATCCCCTGTTATACTTGAAGGATGACTCTTACCACTTAAGATAACTTCTTTTCCGTTTTCTCTCACTAATACCAGTTTTCCGTCCCGAATTTCCAACGAAGTATTTCCGCTTGTTACATGGGTAAGGGTTTTACCGCTGCTACTCTTACCTTGTGTAGCTGTAGTATTTCCAACTTTAATTCTATCGACTCCGTTGTCTTTTCCAGCTTTAGTATTACCAGTTTTGCCGCCTTTTCCAGCTTTAGTATTACCAGTATTACCGCCTTTTCCAAGCCAATTGGCTTTATTCATTCCGTCATTAAGACCGCTTTTTACTTCATCTAATAACGCCCCTTTATCAATTACGTTCTTATCGCCTAAACCTCCTTTGTCAAAAGAATGACCTTTTCCAGAATCTAAGCCTTCAAATATCTCATTCTAATCAATATATTCATCTGCATCAAGATTTTTTTCAAACCCAAGTTCACCATTAAAAATTGAACCTGTTTCTACATCGAGTCTACTATCAAGCAGCTCTTCATGAACTCTAACAACGGTAATACCTTCTTCACGAGCGATCTGTTCAATGATCTTGTCAAATTCCGATGAAGTCGTATTCTCGGCAAGCAATTCACCAAATTCAGCAGGTGTTGCAAGGATAATTGTGTTGTCGTTTTCCTCTGTTGTTGTTTCATCTTCCTCAGAAGAGTCTGTGTTATGTCCTGTTTTTGTAAAAAGTGGATTGTTATTGCCCTTTGTTTTTCTTTCTGCTGCACTTGCAGTAATAGCTGTTGAGCCGTATAAAAATGCTGCACATGAAAGAATGCTAAGTGTTCGTTTGATTAGTTTCATAATATCAACCTCCGTATTTCATATAATTTTAAATATAAAAAACGTCCGCGCGCTTGAACGATTTCCACCATGTCTGATTTATCATGTGTTTATTCTATCATGTTCATGCGACTTTGAAAAGGTGTCATTTGTCACTTTCAAAGTGACATTTGTAACTTATTTAATGACAATTGTCATTATTTCAACATATATTGGCTGGGCAAATGTTGAAAAATAAACTTTATGCTATAAACATTGAGGCGATTTGTGCATTCCTACAAAAATAATTTTTATTTTTTAACTTTCAATAATCAATGGTTTTCCGTTGAATAAACCGCTTTTTCACCCCCTTTATATAAGCGGTTATAATATCAGCTAAAGTATCTTGAAAAATAGCATTACAGTACCTGCGATAAGAGGCTAAAAGAAAAAGCCACCTCTTGCGAAGTGACTTTTTTATTTCTATTACTTGATATCTGCGTGGTGTGCCTGAAGCGACTTGACACCGAGGTGAGTATTGTGCTTGATAGCCTTGATACCCTCAGCGCTTGCCTTTGCAGCAGCCATTGTTGTCATATATGGTATTCTGTGCTTGATAGCAGCCTTTCTGATATAGCTGTCATCATGTACGCTTGTCTTGCCCGCAGGAGTATTGATTATCATCTGTATCTCGCCGTTTGCGATCTGGTCTGCAATATTCGGGCGACCCTCGTAAAGCTTGAATATCTTATCGCATGGGATACCAGCTTCCTTTATCATGTCATAGCTTCTGCCTGTTGCGATGATGTGGAAACCAAGCTCGTTGAAGGACTTAGCAATGTCTATAAGCTCAGGCTTGTCTCTTTCACATACACTGAGAAGAACTGTACCCTCTAACGGGAGCTTGTTCTTTGTACCTTCCTGTGCCTTGTAGTATGCCTCACCGAAGGAAGGTGAGATACCGAGAACTTCACCTGTAGAACGCATCTCAGGTCCGAGGAGCGGGTCAACCTCAGGGAACATATTGAACGGGAATACAGCTTCCTTAACGCCGTAGTGACCGATCTGCTTATCCTTGAGTGAAGGTACAGGAGAAGGTCTGCCTGTGATAGATGATGTGATTATATCTGTAGCGATACGAACCATGTTGATATCGCATACCTTTGATACCAGCGGAACTGTTCTTGATGCACGGGGATTAGCCTCGAGAACGTATACTGTATCGCCCTCGATAGCGTACTGCATATTCATAAGACCGCATACGTTCATCTCTACAGCTATCTTCTTTGTATACTCCTTGATAGTTGCGACCTGCTTTTCTGTCAGATTCTTTGAAGGAAGTATACAAGCGGAGTCGCCTGAATGTACGCCTGCAAGCTCGATATGCTCCATAACAGCAGGAACAAAGCAGTTTGTACCGTCGGAAATAGCATCAGCCTCACACTCTGTAGCGTGATTGAGGAAACGGTCGATGAGGATAGGTCTGTCAGGAGTTACGCCTACAGCAGCGTTCATGTATACTCTCATCATCTCGTCATCGTGTACTATCTCCATTCCGCGTCCGCCGAGAACGTAGGAAGGACGAACCATTACAGGATAGCCTATCTTGTTTGCGATAGCGATAGCCTCATCGGCATTTACTGCCATTCCAGCCTCAGGCATAGGTATTCCGAGCTTGTCCATCATAGCGCGGAAGTGGTCTCTGTCCTCTGCAAGGTCAATAGTCTCGGGAGTTGTACCGAGGATATTTACGCCGTACTTTTTAAGGTCGTTTGCAAGGTTGAGCGGAGTCTGTCCGCCGAACTGAGCGATAACGCCTACAGGCTTTTCCTTCTCATGGATAGCGAGAACATCTTCAAGTGTAAGAGGCTCGAAATAGAGCTTATCTGATGTATCATAGTCAGTAGAAACTGTCTCAGGGTTGCAGTTTACGATAATAGACTCAAAACCAAGCTTTTTGAGTGCAAGTGCAGCGTGAACACAGCAGTAGTCGAACTCGATACCCTGACCGATTCTGTTAGGACCGCCGCCGAGGATCATTATCTTTGGCTTGTCTGTATTTACAGGGCTCTTGTCCTCGCTGAGGTGGTATGTTGAGTAGTAGTAAGCAGCATTCTGTGTACCGCTTACGTGTACGCCTTCCCATGCTTCCTTAACGCCGATAGCCATACGTGCGTTTCTTATCTCTTCTTCTGATACCTCGAGGAGCGAGCTGAGATAGCGGTCTGAGAAGCCGTCAAGCTTAGCCTGCTTGAGAACATCGTTTGCAGGAACACTGCCCTTCATTGTGATGAGTTTCTCTTCCTCATCAACGAGCTCCTTCATCTGCTCGATAAAGTACTTCTTTATCTTTGTAAGGTCGTGGAGCTCATCTATAGTTGCGCCCTTGCGGAGTGCCTCATACATAACGAACTGTCTCTCGCTTGTCGGGAAGCGGAGCTGTGCAAGAAGCTCTTCCTTTGTCATGCTGTTGAAGTTCTTTGCAAATCCGAGACCGTAGCGGCCTGTTTCAAGTGAACGTATAGCCTTCTGGAATGCTTCCTTGTAGGTCTTGCCGATGCTCATTACCTCACCGACAGCCTTCATCTGTGTGCCGAGCTTGTCCTCTGCGCCCTTGAATTTCTCAAATGCCCAGCGAGCAAACTTGATAACTATATAATCACCGTCGGGAACGTACTTATCAAGTGTTCCGTACTTTCCGCACGGGATATCTTTAAGTGTGAGTCCGCAGGCAAGCATAGCGGATACGAGAGCTATCGGGAAGCCTGTAGCCTTTGAAGCAAGTGCGGAGGAACGTGAAGTTCTTGGGTTGATCTCGATAACAACGATGCGTCCTGTCTCGGGATCGCGTGCGAACTGACAGTTACAGCCGCCGATAACCTCGATAGACTCGATTATCTTATATGACATCTCCTGAAGCTGTGCCTGTACGTCCTCAGGAATGGTGAGCATAGGAGCTGAACAGAATGAGTCACCTGTATGTACGCCGATAGGGTCGATATTTTCAATGAAGCATACCGTGATCTTGTTATTCTCAGCATCACGTACTACTTCAAGCTCCAGCTCTTCCCAGCCGAAGATACATTCTTCAACGAGGACCTGTCCTACGAGAGAAGCCTGTAAGCCTCTTGCGCAGACTACCTTTAATTCGTCTACATTATATACCATGCCGCCGCCTGCGCCGCCCATAGTATATGCAGGACGAAGAACAACAGGATATTTGAGTTTTTCAGCTATCTTTACAGCCTCATCAACAGAATAAGCTACCTCACTTCTCGGCATACCGATACCCAGTGCGCTCATGGCGTTCTTGAATTCGATACGGTCCTCGCCTCTCTCGATAGCGTCTA